>Ga0138256_10004233_pt1 | contig 15269 bp, 10 predicted proteins | sample KNB2016incub_MG_FD_105486 | JGI IMG/M metagenome (GOLD analysis project Ga0138256, IMG submission 105486) | Active sludge microbial communities from wastewater in Klosterneuburg, Austria - KNB2014incub_MG | ecosystem: Engineered > WWTP > Activated sludge > Unclassified | place: Austria... | reverse complement strand
CCGAAGAGCACGATCAGGATCGAGATCACCGATGCGAGCACCGGGCGGTTGATGCTGACGGAGCTAATGTTCATCGAACCGTGCTGTCAGCCGTGGTCGTCATGTTGATCGCTTCGTTCGGAATGGGTCGCACGGCGGCACCATCGCGGAGCGCAAGCAGACCGGTCACGATAACAGAGTCACCAGGCTGCACACCGCTGGTTAGCTGCACACTGTTCGCACTGCGGATCCCGAGCTGCACGCGCGCGCTAACGACTTTGCCGCCTTTCATCAGCAGTACTTTCTGGCCTTGTATATCCGGGATGAGCGCTTCGGCGGGAACGATCAACGCGTCGTTCAACTGCTCCAAGCGTACATCCACTTTGGCGAAGGCACCAGGGATCAGGCGGCCGTCCTTGTTACTGCTGCGAGCTCTGATTTTCACCGTGCGCGTGGTGGCGTCCACGCTGGGGTCCACGGCATACACTTCTCCGGCGTAGGTGCTCGTATCGCCCTCCATGGTGAAGTTTATCATCGCGCCGGGCTTCATGATGCGGCCGTAGCGCTCGGGCACGGCGAACTCCACTTTCATGGGATCGGTCTGCTGGAGCTTCGCGATGAGCGTATTGCTGCCTACGAAACCGCCTTCACTGATGGAGCGCAAACCCACCTTCCCACTGAAGGGTGCGCGGATGGTGCTCTTGGCGACCTGCGCGCGGAGGTTGTCCGCATCGGCTTGCAACGCGGCCAGCTGCGACAGCGACGCGTCATACTGTTCCTGACTGATCCCACTCACAGCGAGCAGTTGCTTCTTGCGCCCCTCATCGTCTGTGCCCAGTTTGAGGTTGGCTTCGGCTTTGCGCAATTGCGCTTGCAAATCATCGTCGTTGATGCGCACGAGCACTTGTCCCGCGCTCACATTGCCGCCTTCCTGAAAGCCGATCATCGTGACCCGTCCGGCGAGCTCGCTTACGAGATCCACCTCCTCGTTGGACATCAAGGTGCCGGTGGTGGTGATGGAATTGTCCAAGGGTTCGGCCTGAAGCACATGCACCTGCACGGCCATGGGTGGCATTGCGCCGCCCCCCGCCAGTTGCTCTTCACTGCCACCACACGCGGCAAGCAGCAGGGGAACGACGTAGAGGCCATTGATCGCTTTCTTCATGGGTGTATGCGCTTGGTGGTCACTGGCACCGGTTCGTCCGCAGGTCGCAGGTTCTTCACAACATGCATCAATTGCTCCATGAAGGCAGTGCGGTCCGCCTTCCTCACGCCGTGCAAAGCCTCATCGTTCAGTTCTTCGTAGGCGCTGCGGATGGCCTTCACTGCGGGCCTTGCCTTCGGCGTGAGCTTGATGAGGTACTTCCGCCGGTCCCCTTCGCATTCGCACCGCTCCACATAGCCCTTCTGACTGAGGTGGTCGAGCGCGCGGGTCATGGCCACCTTGTCCAGATCCAGTTTATCGGCCAGCTCCTTTTGGCTCAACGCGCCCTTACCCTCGTCGATGATGAGCAGCACATAGAACCAGTGTGTGATGTCCAAGTGCTTCAGCTTCTCCTGCAGACGTGCGAAATATTGATGGGCGGCGATGGAGCACCAGTAACCGAGGGACGTGGCGGGCATGATGGTTCCGTTCGTAATGGTTACAAATGAAACTATTTCCCACCGCCCGGAGGGAATGGGATCGTTAAGGATCGTGAATTCGCCCTGCGTCAACGCACCCTCCGCCAATCGCTGTTACGCAGGTGGAAGCGCACCCGCTCCTTCCGTTGCAGCGGTATGTCCCAAACACCGTCGTACGTGACATGGGTGGGAACGAGGAGGCCCTCCTCCAGCGCAAGATCCGCCTTGATCGAAATGTCGAAACCCAGGAGCAGTGAGTTGTGGGCGATGCGGTACTCGCGGGCGATCACCTGGCCGGTGGTCTGATCGAACCAGGTGTCCATGTGCTTGATCACGGTATCGTCCTTGTCGGTCCCCTCCCGGACATCTGCGCTGAAAACCCAGCAGGCGTGGCCATTGCGCGGGTTACTCCACAGACGGAGGTCATAGAACGTCGCCATGTATGGATCGAAGAGCGCGAGCTTGTCGCCGATCAACGGTACGCTCGCCAATTCCTGGCCCGGGTTGAACATGAAGCGCTTCAGTTCGTTCTTGTATCGCTCGATACGGGAGACAGCATCCCCTTCCACCGTGCGGTCGCGGATCTTACCATCCGCGATCCTCGGTCCTGTGGGGAAGAAAAGGTCCTCGAAGAGCTCGGCCGTTAGGAACCGATGCTTCCCTTTGGCGTTCCTCAGCTTCCCACGCTCGTAAGCGCTGTCCACCAGGAGCTCCGCATAGGCTCCGGTCCGCACCAGATGGGCATCCCGGTAGAGCTCTGCCGTTCCGCGTTCGCGCGAATCGCGCACCCGGAGCGTCCCCACCGACCGATGGGGGTGCACCCGCATGTTGAGGAACGCGTGATGGAAAGTAGTATCCTGCTTTACGCGCTGGATGAACGTGGGCACATCGAATCCCTCCGCCTGGGCCCGCACCACGAACTCGTCAAGGACGATGGCCCGGAGCACTTCTTCCTGGGCCGTAAGCCTGGAAGCTGAAAGCAACAGCGCGATCGCGATCGAACGGCACACAGCGCAATGGTCAATGGCGCCGCGTTGGGCCCACACTGGTATACAGCTCGTACTTCTTGCGCACGTACATCAGGAACTCGTACTGGGTAAGACCCTTGATCAGTTCATCGGGCACCGCGCAGAAGTCTATGAAATCATCGAAGCTGTCCTGGCTGAGATTGATGATGTCGTACTCTACGTACAGGTGCAACAGTTCCTGCAACAGGGCCCGCTTGCGGTCCTCGTTCTCCAGGCGCGCCACCTCCCGTTTGCTCCGCTCACGCCTACTGAACTCCTGGTAGAGGAAAGTGATCGGGCTCTGCAATGCATCCACCGTGCTCACGCGGTAGTCGCTCTCGCGATAGCCGAGTTTCGCGATGTCCGCTTGGATCTGTTTCAGTGTGCGCTCACTTAGGACGCTGGCTTCGGGAAGGACGATCGTCCATGGGCTCAGCATAACGAGGATGTCGTAACTCTCCTTCACCACACTGTCCCGCACGGTGACGGGGCGCGTGACATAGCCACCCAGACCGATCAGCAAGGTGTCCGTGCGCAGCATGCGCACGGTGAACGTCCCCTCCGCATTGCCGAAGGAACCCGTTCGGGTGCGCTTGTTCACCACCATCAGATCGTAATAGCTGCCCTGGTGCCCACGGGCCACCACCTTGCCATGCACCGTGACCTCCTCTTGGGCCAGGGTTTGTCCTGCCATCACTAGGCTCGCGAGCAGGCCGAGCAGAGCCCGCCAAAGGAGTGCATGCATGGGTGGCAAATGTATAGGCGGCTACAAGGCCGCGCCGTGGGCAAGGATCGTGCCGCCTCGCTTCGTAACCACGAATGGCGAAGGGCCCTCGCTAGCCACGATCGTGGTACGAAGGCCCTTCATGTATGGCCTGTGCATCTGTAAGCCGGGTTCTGTCCCTCCCACCGAAATGAAAGGTCTCCGTCATCTATCCAGGATCCGCCTTGCGACGGACCTCTATCGACCTACCCGCCGGGAGCGAACGAGCCGCCCGCTGCCCTGCCTTGCGGCAGCACTTCCCGGCCTATTTGGTCTTTCAGCCCGTGGGGTTTACCAAGCTGCCCTGCTCGCACAGGGCACTGGTGAGCTCTTACCTCACCTTTTCATCCTTGCCTGCCGACAAAGTCGGCATGGGCGGTTTCCCTTTCTGCGGCACTTTCCGTAGCACTACCGTTCCCAGTAGCACCCCTTCCCGTTAGGAAGCACGGTGCCCTTCGCTGCCCGGACTTTCCTCCTCGCATCTGCAATGCGCGGCGACGGAGCGATGCACAGGATATCAACGAACGTCCATCGAACGCCGCGAAGGGCGCCCGTTCACTACTTACGATGGATCAGCACCTCGGTGGCGCCCGAACCATAGCGGCGCGGGTCAGCATCGTGGAACTGTACCGTCTCATAATACTGGAGAACCTTGCGAACCTCTTCACGCAACACCCCTTCCCCCACCCCGTGGATCACGATCAGTTTTCGTTTGCCATCACGGATGGCCCCTTCCAACGCGCGTTCGAAGTAGGCCAGTTGGTAATTCAACTTCTCGTCCTGACTAAGGCGGCTCTCGTCCTCCACCAGTTCGTGCAGGTGAAGGTCCACTTCCGCTACGCTATTGTCCTCCGACCGCTTCGGGGTTTTGCCCGCACGCACCGTGTCGCCCGATCGTTCGCGCTTGCGCCGCTCTTCCATCACATCGTTGGCGGCGATCATACCGGCCTGATGATCGGTCACCATATGATCGCGCTCGGTCATCACCCTTTGCACGAGCGCTTTGGAGGCATACTCCAACTCGAAGCCGTCATGCGTCCTCACCACGACCCGGTTGTGGCTCAATACACGCAGCACGGTGCCGCCACCCGCCTCGTCGAGGAAGGCGACGCGATCGCCGGGCTGGTATGTGCGTCCCGTTGCCACGCTGCGAATCTACGGCAGGCCGAAAGAGCGGTTCTCCCCGGCTTCTAGCTTCGCGCACCCAGTAGCCCGAACCATGCCCACCAAACGCGGCCCTTGGACCACCCTGAGCGAGCGCCAGGCCTATGTCTCGCCCTGGATCGAAGTGGGCCATCACGAAGTGATCGACCCCGGTGGCAACCCGGGCACGTACGGTGTGGTGCACTTCAAGAACCTCGCGATCGGCGTGATCCCTTTGGATGAGGAGGGCAACACCTGGATCGTGGGGCAGTACCGCTATCCGGTGCAAGCCTATAGCTGGGAGATCCCCGAAGGTGGGGGCAAGCGTGACGTACCTCCCTTGGAAAGCGCACAACGCGAATTGCGCGAAGAGGCGGGCATCGTGGCGCACTACTGGACCGAACTGCTGCGCATGGACCTGAGCAACTCGGCGAGCGATGAGCACGCGATCCTTTACATCGCGCAGGACCTGGAATTCCATACCCCTGAGCCGGACAGCAACGAGGAACTTATCCTGCGCAAACTTCCCTTCGAGGAGTTGTACCGCATGGTGATGCAGGGTGAGATCCTCGACAGTCTCACCGTCGCCGCCGTGCTGAAATTGAAGCTCTGGCTGCTCGATGGCAAGGTGCGAACTCAGTAATATAGCCCGTGGGCCAGAACCCTTCCGGTGCTGCGGAACTCGATCGCTGGTGCGGGTACTTTCAGACAGTTCAGCAGGAAAAATACAGTGCGTAGCGCCCTACTCTGCGTAGGGATCCGTTCAAGATCGACGTCCAGAGAAAGGAAGATCTGCCGCGCACGACCATCGCCCGGCGTGGCCTCCGCCGTGATCATTCCATCGGCTCCATGGCCCACGCTGATGCCCAGCCAGCCCCAAGGGACCGGCTCTCGATGTAGGCCACCCCAAGCCAATGTGCCCCATAGGGTTTGGCCGTTGTAGTCCTTAAGGACCCGTTCACCGAAGGAACTACCCAATAGTTCCGGACGCCTTTCGGCGTAAGGCGAGGACCAGACACTGTACTTGAGTTTGATCCGTTGCTGCCCCCATGCCAGCTCCTGGCCAAGAAAAACTCCCGCGCCCACTGCATTGGCCGCAATGTCCCATCCGCTGAAACCCCATCCGGCTGAATACCCATCGAGCACCTCAATACCTCCCAGAAAGACCATTGCCGTAGCCGCACCGACCCAGGCACCGGGCCGCTCGGGCACTCCGGAGTAGGTCATGAGCCCTTGGGCCCAACGCCCGATCCAGTAGCTGCTGAACACATGTCCCCCTTTATCCGTTTGAAGCCATTCGGCACCATCATTGAACCCATGGAATGCCTGCCGGTCATACTCCGCGTACCACGCTGAATTGAGCCCTATCAAACTACCTCCCATAATGGCCACACCGCCGCCGGTTGCCGCCCAGAAGCGGCCAGCCTGGAAGGTGGTATCCTGCCGCTGCGCTACTACGGTCAACGTCCCAAAGGCCAACGGTGCAGCGACCAACCAGAAGGCCACGGAACGAGAGAGCCCTCGTCTTAATATCGATCTACTAAGCACCGTGCTCATCCCCACCGTCGTCAAAGGTATTCCGCCGGCGTGGACGGAAAGATTGCCAAGTGCCCTCATTCCCAGTACTTTTGCGCCCCGTTTGCGCTTTCTAGTATCAAGTTCTTCAATGCACCGTTCCCGACCTACCTCCCGAACACTGGTCTGTTCGGTGCTCATGCTCTTCAGCATGCTCAGCCGGGGTGCGGAACCCGATCTCTCGGCCGTGCGTCGAATGGTGATGGACCAGGAAATGGACCTGCATAGGAATGGTCCGGAAGCGGTGTGGACAACCTTCAACCGAGGCCTTGGCCTATACCATACCCTATCCCAAGGAAGACTCGCGATCTCAGGTTCGGTCGATGACACCGCATGGGAACAGCACTTGAACCCTGTGTCGGTGACCTGCGGAGGTTTCACCAGCCCGTGGTCGCCTCAGGCGGTGCGCTCCGACTTTCGCGAGATCATTTGGAGGGGGCATGCTTTCGACGTGCAATATGTGCATTCGAGCGAAGGACTTCGGCAGAATTTCATTGTCCATCGTCGGCCGGATGGGACCGGCCCCCTCATCGTCGCCCTTTCCAGCCAAGGGGACCTGCTGCCCGAAAGGATCGCGGATGGTTCGGTCGCGTTCCTTACATCGGCAGGGGCTTGCGCCTTCGTCTACCGCGACCTGGCATGCTGGGACGCCAAAGGGAAGCCGCTTACAGCTTCCATGAACGTGCGCTCCGTAAACGAGGCGTACGAAGTGACGATCACCGTGGATGACGCGAACGCGGTTTACCCGGTCACCGTGGACCCGGTCTCCACCACAGCAACTCCACTGATACTCTCGCCGGTGAACACCGCTGATTTCGGTGTGGCCGTGGCTACCGCTGGCGATCTGAACGGCGACGGCTACAGCGATATCGTCATCGGCGCCTGGACCGCCAATTTGGGTCAGAATTCAGAAGGTGCCGCCTATGTCCATTACGGAAGTAATACGGGCATCTCTGCCGTACCTAGCGTCGTCCTCCAAGTGGATCAAGCAGGTGCCTTGTTCGGCTGCTCAGCCAGTACCGCTGGGGATGTGAACGGGGATGGATACAGTGATCTGGTCGTGGGGGCGCGGGCTTGGGAAAGCGAAGCGCTCCATGTATCTGAAGGTGCCGCGTTCATCTACTACGGCGGTCCCGCCGGGATCAGCACGATGCCCGACCTGACCCTGCAAACGAATCATGCGGACGACAACTATGGCGCTAACGTCGCCTGCCTGGGCGACATCAACAATGACGGTTATAGTGATGTGGGTATTAGCGCGTATCTCGCCGGATACCCTTCGTTCCAGGAAGGTGCGGTATTCATCCATCTGGGATCAGCCGCGGGGCTAACAGCCATTGCCACGCACCGTTTGGAACGTAACCAAGGAGGGTCCCACTTCGGTCGCAGCGTAGCGAGCGCAGGGGATATAAACGGTGATGGGTTCAGCGATGTGGTGATCGGTGCGTCTCAATGGACGACCGCCCCGGGGAACGACCAGGGCGCGGCTTTCATCTATTACGGCAGTGCCGCGAACCTGGGTGCTGGGCTCAATCCGTTGCCCGCACAGACCTATCTCGGAACCGTCGGTATCAACGACAACAACTTCGGATGGAGCACCGCCTGTGCCGGTGACGTGAACGGGGATGGGTACAGCGATGTGGCCATTGGGGCCTATCGCGACCAGAACGGCCAGGTTGGCGAAGGCATGGTGCGGGTCTACCATGGCTCGGCAAGTGGGTTGTCCGTTGCACCTGCCACCACGCTTGAAAGCAATCAAGCCAATTCATGGATGGGTCGTTGGGTAAGCACGGCCGGTGATGCGAACGGCGACGGCTACGGTGATCTCCTGGTCGGCATTCCCTATTATGCTGCTCCGGAAAGTCAGGAGGGACGGGTTAATCTCTACTTCGGGTCCGCGACGGGAATTCCTACCGCCGCAAGCCTGACCTTCGAGCTCAATACGCCAGGAGCATTCCTCGGTGAATGCGTCGCCACCGCTGGTGACGTGAACGCCGATGGGTACTCGGATATCGTTCTTGGCGCTTTCAAGTACGGCTTTGGAGGAGCCGCAGCGGTGTATCTCGGCGGCAGCTATGCGATGCGGATAGCTTCCACGACCAGCACCACCGGTGGTGCAATAGCCGCTCGTATGGGAACTGCCGTGGGCAATGCCGGCGATGTGAACGGCGATGGCTATGCCGATGCACTGGTAGGACTTCCCGATGCCACGAACGGCCAGGCAGGCGAAGGGATAGTTCAGTTCCGAACGGGCAGCACAGTTGGGCTCTCGGCCGCTCCCACACTCGTTCTCGAAGCCAACGTTGCTGGTGCGCGCTTCGGCGCCAGCGTGTGCAGTGCTGGCGATGTGAACGGAGACGGCTATGCGGACGTCATCATCGGCGCCCCCCTGGCCGGTGGTGCAGGAAGAGCTTACATCCATCACGGGTCGCCCGGCGGACTTTCCGCTGTTGCGGCGCTGACACTCACCGGTCCGGCCGCCTCGCGCTTTGGAGCATCGGTAAGCGCTGCCGGGGACATCAACTCTGACGGCTACGCGGATGTGATCGTGGGCGCACCGGATGCGAACGAAGTTTATGTCTACCTCGGATCCGTCACTGGCATCGTTACACCGGCACATACGGTGCTCTCGGAAGGGGCCGGTGCGTTGTTCGGCCACTCGGTCGGGACCGCAGGCGATGTGAACGGCGATGGTTTCAGCGATGTGGTGGTGGGCGCAATTGGCTACTCCAACGGTCAGGCCAACGAAGGAGCGGCTTACGTGTACCACGGATCCCTATTGGGCATTGTGTTGCCTTTCGCCCAACGTATGGAACCGAACGTGGCGAACGCACGATCCGGATATAGTGTAGCCGGTGCGGGCGATGTGAACGGGGACGGTTTTTTCGATGTGATCGTCGGGGCCGATCAGTGGGCTTCGGGGCAGGCGAACGAGGGGGCCGCGTTCATCTTCCACGGATCACCTACCGGCATTGGTGCTGCACCCAACATCAATTTGCAGCGCAATTTGGTGGACCTGTTCTTTGGTCGGAGTGTGGCGGAAGCGGGTGACATCAATGGCGATGGCTATGCGGATGTGATCGTGGGCGCCCCCGGCTACGAGGCGCCAGCGGCGCAAACCGATGAGGGTGCTTTCTACGTCTTCCGGGGATCGCCCACAGGGATCGGTGGTGCTGCGTTCGATGTGATCGATGCCAATGTGGCGGGAGAGCAACTCGGTAGCGCCGTGAGCGGTGGCGGCGATTTAGACGGTGACGGGTTCAGCGATGTGATCGTAGGCGCTCCTTCCGCATCTCCCGCCTTCGCCAACGAAGGCCGCTGGCAATGGCATCGCGGTGGACGGGGATATGGCCTGGACCAACTTTCACGACAATACATGGCGGACCTCGTTTCACCGCTGGCCACCAATTGCATGGACTTCGCGGTGCCGGACTATTTCGGCATTGGTCACCGCACGCGCAGCCCAATTCACCGCACGGATGGCAAGCTTCATTGGGAGGTCGTGTTCGAAGGCCAGGCTTTTTCCGGGGCACCTATCACCAACAGTTTGGGGTTCACTGGGATCAGCGCCGCATGGACGGATCTGGTCCCCGGAGGTGTGGAGATCAAGGAACTGATCTACAAATCGTCAGGCTATATCCGTTACAAATGGCGCGTACGTGTCGAATACGAAATGGCCAAGATGTTCGATGGACAGCGTTACAGCCGATGGTTCTATGGTTACGCCAGCGGGCTCGGTGACATCGGCGTGCTTCCGGTGGAACTGGTGCGCTTCATCGGCCGAACGGAACCTGTCCTGAACGTGCTGGAATGGACCACCGCTTCGGAACACGCCACGGAACGATTCATCGTGGAACGCGGTTCCAACGGCGAGCAGTTCACCACGATCGGAGAAGTGGATGCGGCTGGAGAGAGCCTTTCGGTGATCGATTATGCGTTCAACGATACACATCCTCCGAAGGGCGTGGCCTACTATCGATTGGTGATCAAGGATGTGGATGGTGGGTCGGAAAGGAGCCCTGTGATCGCCTTGTACCGTTCCGGCCCGGCGGGGAACATGAGCCTATCGCCGAATCCAGCTAGCGAGGAGGTGACCATGCACTGGTCATTGGACGCCGGATCCCTCCGTCTTGTGGACGAGATGGGACGACCCATCCGCGACGTGAGGTTGGCCACCGACCAACGCAGCTTAGTGATGAACGTTGCCGATCTGGCCGCAGGCCACTACACTGTGGCCCTATTGGACCCGACCGGTGCGGTGTTGGACCGGGCCCCTCTTCTGAAGAACTAGGCTCCGATGGTCCTTCGACAGGCTTCGAGGATGCCGCGAGCCTTTTCGAGCGAGCTACTTTCCGCGTAGGTGCGCAGCACAGGTTCGGTCCCGCTTGCCCGGATCATCAACCACTGGTCGTCGTCGAAGTGGTACTTCCACCCATCGATCGTTTCCAATCCGCGCACCTCCAAGTCCCCGAACCGGTCGTACTTGTTCTCGGTACAGGCCTTCAACACCTGCTGTTTCAACGCCTCGCTGATATGGAGGTCGTTCCGATCATAGCTGAAAGGACCCACGATCGCGTAGACCTCCTGGATCAACTCCTCCAGCGTCTTCCCGCTTCGCGCCATGAACTCCCAGATGGTCAACCCCATCCATATGCCATCGCGTTCCGGGATGTGGCCCTTGATCGCGATCCCGCCGCTCTCCTCACCCCCGAGCAGCACATCATCGGTGATCATGATCCCGCAGATCCACTTGAAACCGATCTTGACGACCTGGTATTCCAACCCGTAGTGCTTGCACATCTTCTCCACCTTGGGGGTGGTGCTCACGGCCACCACCACCTTGCCGGTGAATCTCTTGTAGTTCACCAGGTAGTGGATCAACAGCAGGATGATGTGATGCGAATCCACGAACTCGCCTTTGCTGTTGTACAGGCCGATCCGATCAGCATCGCCATCCGTCGCCAATCCGCACTGTATCGCGCTGTTCTTGATCAGTTCGCTGAACTCGATGAGGTTCTTGTGGATGGGTTCCGGCGCCTGGCCACGGAACGAAGGGTTATGGTCACAGTGCAATAGCACCGCTTCGGGGAGGATCCTCGGGACCACGTTCTGACCAGCCCCGTACATCGCGTCGTACCCCAGTTTCAGTCCGCTCTTGCGGATCATGGGGAGATCGAAGTTGGCCTCGACATGCTTCACGTACATGGTCTCCAGATCCACAATGACGATGAGACCGCGAGCCTCGGCAGCTTTAAGATCGATGCTGGCAAGATCGAGGCCATGCGCGGCGGGAATGATGTCCTCGATCTCCTGCACATGCTCAGGGATCAACGGGCCGCCATAGGATCCCTTCAACTTGTAACCATTGTAGCTCGGCGGGTTATGGCTGGCCGTCATGATCACGCCCATGCTCGCCTTTAATTGGTATGTCCCGAGCGACACCATTGGTGTGCTCACGAACCCTTTGGCGAGATGCACCCGGATCCCGTGGCCCACGAACACTCTGGTGCATGTTTCGGCGAAGAGTTCGCCCGCGAAACGGCAATCATGGCCTACGACAATGCTTGGGTCGTTCGGGAAGTTCCGCTTCACCCATTGCGCCACGGCCACGCTCACGCGCGCCACATTGTCCACGGTGAAATCGTCCGCGATGATGGCCCGCCAGCCGTCGGTACCGAATTTGATCTTCGTCATTCCAGGTGCTCTTTGGAGGCGCGAAAGTAGCCGCGCGCCCATGGCGACCGTCAACCGGACCGCAGAGGTTTCAACAGCTCAACGATAAATGCCGCGTGCGTTCAGCGCCTTCTGGTAGCGGCGCGCGTTCACAAGGTGCTGATCATAGGTCTTGGCGAAGTTGCTATAGCCATCCAACGTTTCCCGCGCGCAGAAATAGAGGTGGTCATGCTCCGCTGCGTTCAGCACCGCATCCAGGAAGTCGGGTTCCGGCATGTTGATCGGACCCGGGGGGAGTCCGGAATGTGTATAGGTATTGTATGGCGAGTCCACCCGTTTGTCCGCATCCAGCACACGGTTCACACTGTCCAAACCGAGGGCGAACTTCAAGGTTGGGTCCGCTTGCAGCGGCATGCCGATCCGAAGCCGGTTGAGATAAACACCAGCGATCTTCGGGGCTTCATCCCGTTTGGCCGTTTCTGCTTGAACGATGCTGGCCAAGGTGCTCACCTCGGTGAGCGATAGCCCGAAGGTCGCCGCCTTGGCCCGCCGTTCCTCTGACCAGAAACGCTTGTATTCACGCGCCATTCGGCTCAACAGATCCGTCGGCCGTTCGTTCCACCATACTTCGTAAGTGTTCGGGATGAACAAGGAGATCATGGTCGCTTCGGTGAACCCAAGTCGTCCCATGGTCGAAGGGTCCCGCATGGCGAGGATCAGGGAAGTCGAGTCGGCTTCCAAGTAGTTGTCCAATCGTCCGGCCAACTGGGGAAGCGTGCGGATGTTGGTGAACGTGATGCGAACGGGGTCCTGCTCGCCACTGCGGAGCTTGTTGATCAGATCGTTGAGGCTTATGCCGCTAGGTACCACATACCGCCCAGGTCGTACGCGATCGGTGTAATTCTTCCGGTCGGCGAGCAGACGGAACGCTTGTTCATCGTTGATCATGTCTCCCGCCATCAAACTGTCCACTACGGTTCCGAGATCCGCACCGGTAGGGATCAAAAGCACGCGATGAGGCTGCGCGAACTCAGGACCAGGGCCGAAGGTCTTCCGCCAAAACGACCAACCCACCACAGCGGCCGTGATCAGTAAAATGCCAACCACCGGTCCGATCATCCTCCAACGCCGCATCTGGTCAGATATCCACGGTTCCCTTGAACACTTCACGTACGGGCCCTACAAGACGGATCTTCGCATACCCCCCAAGCGAAGTTGGATCAGCTTCTACGCTCAGCTTCCCGCCGGGTGTCACCACCTCCACAGGCGACCGTGCATGGCCCCGATGCAATGCGCTGATCGCCGCGGCCACGACCCCTGTTCCACAACTCAGAGTTTCATCTTCCACCCCGCGCTCGTAGGTCCGCATCTCCACGCGTCCTTCGTGCCATCGTAAGAAATTAACGTTGGTCCCATGAGGCTCCCATCGCGGGGCATAGCGTCGCACCGCCCCTTCCCGTCCCACATCTACCTGGGCCGGCTCATCCACCCACACCAGCTCATGTGGCGAGCCGGTCCCGATGTGATCCACGTTCGGTTCATTCTCATGGTTCTGGACAGCCTCAACATCCCCCAACGATATCGCCACCTCCCCCCCTCGCCATTCTGCCAAATGCGGGCCGTCGACCGCCGTGAAACGCGCTTGACGCAAATCGCCGATCAGCTGGCTCCAGAAGGCGAACCCACAACGACTGCCATTGCCGCAAAAGCTCTTGCTTCCGTCCGGATTGAAGAACTCCATATGGTAGTCCATACTGGTATCCTTGGCCGCACGGATCAGTATCAACCCGTCCGACCCGATGCCGAAATGACGGTGACAGAGATGACGTACCAGGGCAAGATCGTCAGCCGGGAAACTTGCGCCACGATCATCGATCACGACAAAGTCGTTGCCCGTACCATGCCACTTGCTGAAGGCTGTGCGCGTTGCCATGCAGCAAAGATGCGTGTCCCTTCGGTCGCTCCGATCAACACATTTTAACGCGCCGTGAAGCACCTTCGGGACGGAGTGATCGTTCCTTCGCAAAGCCCCGGCACGACAGTTGCCCGACCGGTGCGTTCAACGAAACCCATGAAACACACACTCACCTACTTCTTCGCCGCCCTACTGGGTGGTGTTCTCGCGCTGGGAGGTCATGAAGCGATGCGGAACAAGGAGCGGTCGGTCGCCACAACTCCCGATCAGCCGCCCGCACCGACGCACTTCACCGGCCTTCCTGGCACACTATTAAGCGCCGCTCCAGTGGACTTTGTGCCTGCGGCCGAAACATCGGTGAACGCGGTGGTGCATGTGACCACCGAGACGATGGTACAGTACAGTGATCCGTTCCGAGATTTCTTCTGGGGCTACCGCTCTCCAACCCCACAGCCCCGTCAAGGTGTGGGTTCAGGTGTCATCATTGCCAGCGACGGGTATATCGTGACCAACAATCACGTGGTAGAGGGTGCTGACAAGATCACCATCCACTTGAACGACGGCCGCTCCTTGTCAGGGAAGGTCATTGGCCGCGATCCCAGCACGGATATCGCTTTGCTGAAAGTAGATGCGGATGGTCTGCCGACATTGCCCTTCGGCGATTCGGATGGGGTAAAGGTTGGGGAATGGGTTCTGGCCGTGGGCAACCCGATGAATTTGACCAGTACCGTCACCGCTGGTATCGTGAGCGCCAAGGCGCGCAACATCAATTTGCTACAGTACGACCCCGGACGCGATGTTTTCCCGATCGAGAGCTTCATCCAAACGGATGCTGCGGTCAACCCTGGCAACAGTGGGGGAGCGCTGGTCAATACCGCTGGCGCACTTATCGGCATCAACACCGCCATCGCGAGCACTACAGGCCAGTACACGGGGTATTCCTTCGCGGTGCCGGCCAACATCGTCAAAAAGGTGACGAACGATCTGCTGGAGTACGGCAGTGTGCAACGCGCTTACATAGGTGTCAGCATTCGCAACATGGACCAAGACCTGGCCGGGCAGGCCCGGATGGACCGCATCCGCGGGGTATTCGTGAACGGGATCACCGAGGGTGGTGCCGCACAGAAGGCCGGGATCGAGGAAGGCGATGTGATATTGAAGGTGGGCACAATGGAAGTGAACAACGTACCGCAACTCCAGGAACAGGTGGGCAAATTCCGTCCTGGTGATGAAGTGACGGTGACCATCATGCGGGATGGCCGTGAAAGGGTGATGGACATGGAACTCCGTGGCAAGGATGGCACGAACGTTCTGGCCACGACCCCACCCAAGCAGGCCGCTCTTGTTCTGGGAGCTCAGTTGGCCCAAGCCACCACGAGCGAACTGAAGGCGCTGAAACTGGAAAGCGGTGTAAAGGTGGTGGCAATAGAGAGCGGAAAGCTCCGCACCAGCGGTATACGGGAAGGCTTCATAATTACGCGGATCGACGACCAACCGATCCGGCAGCCAGAAAATATCGAACAAGCCATCACGAACAAACACGATGGAATGCTCATAAAGGATATCTATCCAAACGGAATGAAAGCCTACT
>Ga0138256_10004231_pt1 | contig 15273 bp, 16 predicted proteins | sample KNB2016incub_MG_FD_105486 | JGI IMG/M metagenome (GOLD analysis project Ga0138256, IMG submission 105486) | Active sludge microbial communities from wastewater in Klosterneuburg, Austria - KNB2014incub_MG | ecosystem: Engineered > WWTP > Activated sludge > Unclassified | place: Austria... | reverse complement strand
GCTGTCTAAAAAGTCGCGAACCGCACTGAACAAGCGCGGCCCGCAGGCGAAAACACGAAGGTTCGCATGAATTTGCCGCAGGCAAATTTAGCGTTTTTGCGTGCGGGGCGACTTTTTAGACAGCCCACGGCTGGACTTATTTCTCTTTTCTGACGCGTTTGGCGGGCAGTGCGGCCTTGCACTCGGCGCTGATCTTGTCGCGGTTTTTCATCAGGCAACGCATCGCCATCGGCTTTTTACCCTGATTGGCTGCGCAGAACTGCTGGATGTCTTTTTGGCAGATTTCCATGGTCTTTTCAAATTTTGCCTTGCGTTCTGCTCTTTTCGCCTTGTGGTCGACCTTTTTGGCCTGGCATTCAGCAGAGAATTTGTCTTTGTTGGTTTTGATGCATTCTTTCATCGCCTTGCGGTTGCCCTTGTGTGCGCCGCAGAATTTTTCGATGTCGGCTTTGCAGGCACCCGCTTTGGCGCGGCCGGCGTTGGCTTGTTCGGCTTTGGGGGCTGCCGTGAGTGGCAACAAGCTGAAACTGAGCAGGGTAAAGAGAGTGAGGATTGTTTTCATTGAAAGCTCCTTGGAAAGTATAGCAGCATTAAGACGTTTGTGCTGTGCATAGCGGACTTGTAAAGTTACTTCTTCTATTAGCCCGGCCCTTATGCTTCGACAGGCTCTGAAAGCAGAGACCCGAAACGGGTCGCACCACAGGCGGGCCGGGCTAACAGAAGATTAGATGCGTCCCACCACTGCCTGTGCTAATCCCTCCACCGAAAAGCTCTCAGGATCGGCGGAGAAGGGCTCATACTTGCTGTTGAGCGAGTAGAGCATGATCTTTTTTCCCTGGCGCACCATGCGCTTGATGAACGCACGGCCGCCGTCGGAGCAGGCGACGATGCTGCCGTCAGGCACGTCAGTGCGACGTTCAAACAGCACGAGGTCGCCGTCCTGGATGCGCGGTTCCATCGAATCACCGTGCGCCCTTACAAAGAAGGGATTTTGCAAATTCACACCCAAAAACTGTGGCGGTAGCTCAAGGCGCTCTTCGACATCCCCCGACAGAATCGTGCCCGACGGGCCGCAGCGCGCGAGGCCATAGAGGTTGACCAAAAACATCCCCGACTCTTCGGGCGGCTGGCGCACGCGATAATCGGCCGGGTTCATCGGGTTACGTTCGATGTATCCCTTTTTCTCAAGCTGCTGCAGGTGAAAGAAGACCAGGCTCGGGGTCGAGAGGTTGAGGCTGTCTTGCAGCTCGCGAATTGTGTAGCCTTCGCCTGACAGCTTGGTCAGCAGTTTCAGCAATTGTTTTTGTGTGGGATGGAGTTTTTTCATCTTTCAGTTTCCTTTCAAGGAAACTGAAAGCGAATCCCCCGCGCCGAAAAAATGAAAAGCAGCGAAGCGCTTTAGCAGCAGTTTGCCTTGGCAAACTGCGAGGCTTTTCATTTTTTCGGAGACAAGCGGGGATTCGGTTGTTTCCTGTGTAGAACAAAAATAGAACATAATGCTTGCTTTTCTATTCTTGTTCTATAGTGTGGTTGTCAAGCAGAACTCACCCCCCAGCCCCCTCTCTTGCAAAGAGAGGGGGTGACTCTGCTTCCCCCTTCTCTTTTTAAGAGAAGGGGGCTAGGGGGATGAGTTAAGGACAACAAAATGTGGCACCAGACAACAAGTTTTAGCACCGGGGTAAATCCTACCCCTGGCCTTTCGCTCGGCGACGCGTACAAACTGTGGAACTACCGCGGTGACGCGCGCTCGGTCGCCTATATGACCGGCACGAGCGCCAGCTTTGCGCTGTCGCAGATCTGGCAAACGCGCATGGCCTTAGAGGGCATCAAAACGCACACGATCGATTGTGCAATACGCTTTAATACCTACGCGATCAGCGACGAGTGCCTGCGCCTGCAGGTGCCGCCCGAAACGATCGCCGACAGCATCACTGTCACCCGTGCATTCACACCATACCAGATTCTCGACGCGGTGCAAGAACTGAAAAAAAATGAAGTCGTCTTCGTTCTGGCGCCCGCGAAACAGTTTTTTGACGGCGATGTTGCCTTCGATGAGGGGCTGTTTTTGATCCAGAAGCTGGTGCGGTTTTTCGCCGATGCGCATGAACGCGGCGTGGCTCTCTTCGTCGTCGAAAGGCCGTCATACGCCGCGCCCGCGTTCAGCACATTTCTTTCAGACATAAAGCCTCTCACCGACAAAAGCCGGTGGGAGCTCTACCGTCTACCGGGCGATGACGCGTATAAGCTGAAGCACCTGTCGTATGGCCGCCTCGCACGCGAGATCACGAGCCTGCCGGCACCTAAACCGCCCGAAGCCGCCAAACGCACGAGGATGTATCGGCCGCAGACACAGACGTCACAGATGGAGTTCTCATTCGCTTAAAAGGAGATTCGCCCGGCATTCTGTGAGTCGTCGACTCACAGAATGCCGGGCCTTGTTAAAAGGAGGATATATGAAGAATAAAAAAATCCGTGTGGAAAGTGGGGAAGAACTGCACCGCCGGCTGCTGCGCATTTCCCTCTGGGATTCTCTGAATAAAGACCGCAAGCAGCCAATCTCATTCGCGTTCAAAACCAAGGCCAGCGATGTCATCAATCGCGCGCTGGCGGTCGAATATCTGAGCCGCATGCAAGAACGGCAGAGCTGATATGGGCCGCACGGTCGTGCCATATTCAATGGTCATCGAGCAGGTGCTGCACCGCTTCGATAACTATCGCCGCACGCTGCGCAGGCAAGACCGCGAGGCCTTCGATGAGCTGATGCGTGTGGCAAAGATGCAGGTGCAGGCGGGTGTCATGGCGCAGCACCCTAATGCATTCGATTCGATGAGCATGGCGATGCTGGTGCAGCTGAAGCGCGAAATTGATGAGATAAAAAAAGAGATAAAATATAGAGGGAACATGTATGGAGAGCAGGAAAGAAAAGAAAATTAAGACCAGTGTCTGCTTGCCCGCTAAGGTGCTGGCGCTTTATCAAAGGTATTGCAGGGCAGTGTATCGCTGTTCTGAGCAGATGTTTGTCTCGGCGATGGCTGCCAGCCCGCGCCGCGATAAGGCGCGGTCGTATAATCGCAGCAAAGACGAGTTTGAGATTGTGCAGGTGTATTGGCCGGTCGAGGTGTATAATAAGCTGCATGCTGTTGCCGCGGCGCTCAGGGTGAGTGTTTCGTATCTGGTGTATTCGATGCTGATGGAAATGGCATCCAAGCCGGAAGATAAACCTAAAACAAATTTCAGTAACTATGTCATGATTGTTCGTTCATGGACCGAAAATACCCTGCATATCGAAGAAATTATACGCATCCACGACGACCCACCCGCCGAATCACCACCACTCGCAGCCTGAGCACTGTGCTCAGCCGCGTCTTCACCTTCGAGGGCTTCCTGCTCGACGCCTACAACGTCGACAATGAAATCTATCTCTGGCTGATCGACGACCAAAAGCGCATCTTTCTCGCCGTCGACAATGTGCACCCCGTCATCTACGCGCACGGCAATACCAGTGTTCTGCACAAGCTCGCCGAGCGCCTGCGGCAAATGGGCGTGCTCGCGGCCAGGCCGCGCTTTGAACCCAAAATCCTCTTTTACCCAAACCGCGTCGTCGACGCCCTGCGCATCGAAATTGCACACCCGTCGGTGCTCCCCGGTATTAAACGCAAACTTTTCACTCTTTATAATAAGTTCGATATCTACCATTCGGATATCGACCCGGTCACGAGCTATTTCAGTAAAAACAAACTTTATCCCCTTGCTACGGTCAGGGTGCACACGCGCATTCTGCAGCGTGCGAACCGCGTCATAAGCATTGAGGCCACTGAGTCGCAGCGCGGCTTCGAATACCGTTTCCCCTCACTGCGCATTCTGCACATGGCGCTCGGACATGGCCACCGGCTGGGCATGGGCTCGCATAATCCGTTACAGTTGCAGATTGCGGGTCACAAATATACTCTGGCAGAAAAAAATCGCGAAGATTATGTCCATAAGATAAATAAAATCATGCGGAGTGAAAATCCGGATTGTATTCTGTCGTCGTTCGGCGACCAGGTGATTTTCCCTTATCTGTTCGCCACCGCGCAGGAGTTCGGTCTGACTCTCGAACTCGACCGCGACCTGACGACGCAGATTTCGCGCACGATCAAGCGCAAGGGTTCGAGCTTCAATACGTACGGCAGCTGGATCTTCCGCGCTGCTTCATATCCGCTCTACGGGCGCTGGCACATCGACCAGCAAAACTCGTTCACGTTCAAGCACACCGATCTCGCCGGCACGCTCGAGCTCGCGCGTATCAGCGGCATGGGCGTGCAGCGTCTCGCGCGCGCGTCGACAGGCAATGCGCTGACAGAGATGGAAACCGAGGTGGCGATCAAAAAAGGTTATCTGGTGCCGTGGCAGAAGAGCGCGCTTGAGAACCGCAAAACCTGGTATGAGCTGCAGCTCTATGACAAAGGTGGATTGATTTACCAGCCGGATATATCGCGCGGCGTGATTCGTGAAAACGTCGCGCAGCTCGACTTTTCACAGATGTACCCGACGATCATGCACCTACACAACATTTCACCCGAAACGGTGAATTGCCCGTGCTGCGCCGACGTCGCCGATGCGCCGCGCGTGCCTGAGACCGGTTATCACATCTGTGTCAAACGCCGGGGTGTGGTCTCCGATGCGCTCGAACATATTCTCGACCGGCGCACTTATTATAAGAAAAGACTGCAGCAGACGCTCACCGACGATGAGCGTCTGCTTTACCAGCAGCGCGTCGACAGTCTCAAATGGATGAATGTTGTGAGTTTTGGCTATCTCGGTTTTCGCAATGCGAAGTTCGGCAAGCTTGAGAGCCACGAAAGCGTGACGGCGTTCGGTCGTGATAAACTGCTGACGGCAATTGAACTCGCGGAGAAACACGGCTTTGAACTCGTGCATGCCATCACCGACTGCATCTTCATCAGTAAAACCGACGGTTCCACAATACACTCTCACGAAATTGAGGTGTTATGTTCTGAAATCCTGCAGCAGACGCTCATTGAGATGAGTACCGAAGGTATCTATACCTGGGCGCTGTTTTTACCGTCGCGTTCAAACCGGCGCATGCCCGTGGCAAACCGCTACATGGGGCGCTTCAGCACGGGCAAGATGAAGATGCGCGGTATCGCGGTTCGCCGCAAAGACATGCCTGAATTCATCACTGATTTTCAGCGCGAGCTGCTGCAATTACTCAAAGATGCGATCGATACAGGGGCCGTGCGCCGCACATACACGCCGGCGCTGCATATCTACCAGGAATGCCAGCGGCAGATAGACGAGGGCGCCGTGCCATGGCAGAAGCTGTTGTTGCGCCGAACGGTGAGCCACGAACTCGAAGACTATTCGGTAATGAACGGCACCTCGCTGACCATGGCCGAGCTCAGGGAGCAGGGTATGCAGGTCTCGCCGGGAGAAAAAGTGCGGTTTCTCGTGGTGCAACGGAATCACTACTCACGCTCGAACCGCTACCTGTCCGAAGAGAGTGCGGCACGCACCGGCAGCGCGGTTCTGAGATTCGACAGGGACTATTATGCGAAACTGCTCTATGAAGCCTTTGAAGAAATCTACCGTCCGTTTGTGCCGGATATGATTCTCTCTCCGGCCGAGCGGAAGCAGTCGAGAATCTTCTGAAAAATCAAACCTGCTTGACCGCGATGCTCGCGCGCGGGGCTTTGCCTGCGGCATGCCCTCCGAAAATCCATACGTTGCTTTTTTTGATCTCGACGATACGCTGATTGCAAAAAACAGCGGCAAAATCTTTTGGGACTACTGCTTTGAAAATAATATCTATACCCCCACGGAGTTGGGTTATCTCGGGCTCTCGCTGTTTAAATTCATCACCGGCTTCGATGAAACCGAAGACTTTATCCGTAACTGGGCGCGCTGCTTTAAAGGTTGGTCCGAAGACCGCATGCACTCTATCACGCGCGAACTCTTTGACCAGAGAATACGGCAGGTCATACGCCATCGTGCGCGCGATGAAATCAATCGCCATAAGAGCCAGGGGGCACGCACGGTGATTCTGTCTGCATCCACCCGCTTTGTCTGCGAACCAGTCAAAGAGCACCTGTCGATGGATGAAGTGGTCTGCACCGCTCTCGGCATCGACGACGGCAAATTCACGGGCACCCTCGCGAGCCCCTATATCTTCGGCGAACAGAAACACCTGTCGGCGCTGTCGTACTGCGCAGATAACGGCATCGATATCCAGAAATGTTATTACTACGGCGATGCCTACACCGACCGCTTTGTCATGGAAGCCGTCGGCAACCCCGTATGCGTGTCGCCCGACCGCAAGCTACGCGCGTACGCCGAAGAGCGCAATTGGCCCGTTGTTGAATGGTAATGACACCGCATCGGCAGTTTTGATTGGGTCGCATAGGCAAAGGCAGCCATGACACCGTACAAGTTTTCGGAAAAATTTGAAGCCCGCTTTCAGGATCTGGAGAAGAAATTCCCCAAGCGCAGCTCGCTCGTGCTGTGGGCACTGCACCTTGCGCAGGAAGATATCGGCTATATTTCGCCGGCTGCGGTTGATTACGTGGCCGAGCGGGTCGGGGTATCGCCGGCATGGGTGAAGGGCGTTGTCTCATTCTACTCGATGTTCCGCGAAAAGCCGATCGGCAAGTACCACCTCAACGTCTGCAGCAACCTGATGTGCCAGCTGATGGGCTCTGATAAGCTCGAGGCATGTATTCATGACAAGCTGGGCATCAAAGACGGCGAAACCACTCCGGACGGTAAATTCACCTATACCCGGCAGGTCGAATGCCTGGCCGCGTGCGGTTATGCGCCGGCGATGCTGGTAAATAACGATTTCCACGAGCTTCTGGACGCCGAAAAAATGGCCAGACTGATCGACGAACTGCAATCGAAGTAGTTGACGCAGTGTCTAAAATTCCGTTGTCTCCGCCCATCCATTCTTGTGCCGGTTTTGCCGGTACCTGAAAAAATTGCTGCCTTAGCTCAGTCGGTAGAGCAACTGCCTTGTAAGCAGTAGGTCGTCAGTTCGACTCTGACAGGCAGCTCAGTGACCCTGCAAACCACACCCGGGTGTGGTTTGCAGAAAAAAAGGGTAGGTGGCCGAGTGGTTAATGGCGCTAGACTGTAAATCTAGTCTCTCCGGAGTACGAAGGTTCGAATCCTTCCCTGCCCACATAATCTCTATTCAATCCTCGCAAAACCCAGTTATCATCAAGATGATAACTGGGCTTCGGATCGAATAGAGACTTTGCGGGCAGCAAGTCTTCGACGTCAAAATACCGCAAGTTCGCCATAACGCTGTACTCATTCAAATACAACGTCGAATTCCGCGGGTTTATCCACCCATACGCTGCGAACGATCTCTTCAACACTCCGTTCTTCCCCTCTGCAACTTGGCAGTGAACTCCATTCTTCGACCACCGCTGCCTGGACCACTTGAACCGTTTATCAGCTGATTTACGTGAGTGGTTTACTGTTCTATGGTTCCATGACGGCAGGCTGTAGCCCATATCGGTGAACACCGGGTTGTGTACCGGTATGTATTTGAACAGAATTGGGTTAACAGTTTCAGCTTTCGAGTTCGGTATAGAGTCGTAGAACACGGGGCCTTGCTTCACGCCTACTGTGTTAACGAGTGTGCCCATCTGCTTACCGCCGAGAGAGTCTGACATATAGATTGAACTGGTCTGGCCTTTGTGCTTAAAGCGTTTTCGCCCTTTGTTTGCCAGGGTTCCACAGCTATAGAGCACTACGGTATCTGCTTGTGGTATCGCCTTATCTTTCACGATGTCGGTGAGGTCTGTACTTCTGTCCTTGGGGAATCTGAAATCGTGGTACTGTAGTTTGTTGTCTTGGTAGAACTTCTGCTGCATCTTCGGTAGTATGTTTGAAGCGAATAGCTGCAATCGTCGTTTCAGTTTTAGCGCCGTCGTGTATGATACAGCGAGTCGTTTGCTGATTTCAGTTATGGTCAGCACCTTTGGGTACTGCAATTGTGATTCTTTCAAAAGGTAGCTGAACATCCACCTTGGTACCTTCAGGTGGTGTAGTGGGGTGCCTGCTAACTTCGTTTGTTGCTTATGGCAGTGAGGGCAACGCAGTACAATCGCGCGCTTACCGTCTGTTGCAGTTAGCTTTTCTTTGCAGCAGAACTTGGGGTAAAACTGTGTGAGTAGGTTGTCGGTTAAGTTTGTATAGAACGTGGTATCAATGGCTATCGGTGGCCGGGGCAGGCTGTGCGAGGATTGTTCAGCAAAGATCTGCCCACATAATCTCTAGTCAATCCACGCAAAGCCCAGTTATCATCAAGATGATAACTGGACTTTCCATTGACCAGAGACTCCGTGGGCAGCAAGTCCTCGACCCCAAAATATCTTAAATTCGCCAGCACACTAAACTCGTTCAGATACAAAGTTGAATTTCGCGGATTAACCCAACCGTACGCCGCAAATCCCCGTTTCAACACTCCGTTCTTTCCCTCCGCCACCTGACAGTGAATTCCGTTCTTCGACCACCGCTGCCGAGACCACCTGAACCGTTTATCAACTGATTTCCTACTATGATTGACTGTTCGATGGTTCCACGACGGCAGGCTGTAGCCCATATCCGTAAACACAGGGTTATGTACAGGGATGTATTTGAACAAAATCGGGTTAACAGTTTCTGCTTTTGAATTTGGTATAGAGTCGTAAAACACAGGGCCTTGCTTCACTCCTACTGTGTTAACCAGCGTACCTTTTTGTTTCCCACCCAGAGAATCTGACATGTATATCGAACTGGTTTGGCCTTTGTGCTTAAACCGTTTTCGGCCTTTGTTTGCAAGGGTTCCACAGCTATACAGGACTACTGTATCTGCTTGTGGGATTGCTTTGTCTTTAACTATGTCCGTTAAATCTGTATCTCTGTTCTTGGGGAATTTGAAGTCGTGGTACTGTAACTTATTGTCTTGATAGAACTTCTCTTGCATGCGTGGGAGTAGGTCAGATGCGAATACTTGCAGTCTGCGTTTCAGGGTCAGTGCGGCGGTGTAGGAAATGCCAACACGTTTACTGATTTCAGTTATAGTGATAACTTTCGGGTATTGGATTTCGGCTTCTTTCAGTATGTAGCTGAACATCCATCTGGGGAGTTTGAGGTGGTGGAGTGGTGTACCTACTAGTTTGGATTGTTGGCGGTGGCAGTGTGGGCAACGTAGTATGCTGCGGCGTTTACCGTCGGTTGTGGTGAGTTTTTCTTTGCAGCAGAACTTGGGGTAGAATTGGTTTAGTAGTTCATCTGTGAGAGTAGTGTAGAAGTGTGTGTCTATTGCTATGGGGTGGCGTGTTGGGGTGGGTTTACGTACTTGCGAGGATTCGAGTGGGAAGATCTGCCCACATAGTGTTTATCGGATCCTCGCATCTGCCAATTATCGTCAAGACGATAATTGCCAGATCCACCCGATAAACACTCTCCGGGCAGCAAGTCTTCCAACCCAAAGAACCTTAAATTTCCTATCACACTGAACTCAGTCAGATACAACTTCGAATATTTCGGATTGATCCAAACGTACGAAGCAAACGACCTTTTCAAAACAGAATTTCGACCCTCCGCCACCTGGCAGTGTACGCCATTCTTCGACCACCTCTCCCTTGACCATCTACATCTCTTGTCCTTCGACTTCCGTGAATGATTCACAGTTCTGTGATTCCACGACGGTAACGAATAACCTTCATCTGTAAAAATTGGATTGTGTACTGGAATATATTTAAATAAAATTGGGTTAACAGTTTCTGCTTTAGAATTCGGAATTGAATCGTAGAACACTGGACCGTTCTTCACAGCCAACGTATTTACTAGTGTTCCGACTTGTTTGCCACCCAACGATTCGTTCATGTAAATCGAACTTGTTTGGCCTTTGTTCTTAAAGCGTTTTCGCCCTTTATTTGCAAGGGTGGAACAGCTGTACAAGACCACTGTATCAGCTTGGGGAATAGGTAGGTCTTTCACCAGTTCAGTTAAATCTGTATTTCTATCTTTGGGGAATTTGAACTGGTGGTACGCTAACTTATTGAGTGTGTAGAACTTCTCTTGCATACGTGGCAGTAAATCTGTGGCAAAGAGTTGTAGTCTTCTCTTCAGTCGTATCGAAGTCGATATGGAGACTCCCAATCGTTTTTGGATTTCGGTGGAGGTCAATACTTTAGGGTATTGTAGTTGGGATTCTTTCAATAGGTAGGTAAAGGTCCATCGTGGTATTTTCAGGCCCTGGAGTGGTGTGTTAACGAGTGAGGATTGTTGCTTGTGGCATGTTGGGCAACGTAGTACAGTCTTGCGTTTACCGTCAGTTTGCGTGAGTTGTTCGTTACAGCAGTATTTGGGATAGAAGGCGAGTAGTAGGTCGTCGGTGAGTTGTGTGTAGAATGTTGTGTCTACGGCTATTGTAGGCTTGAAAGTGGGCTGTGTTGTTTTATGCGTGGATTGTAGAGGGAATCCCTGCCCACAGATAATCAACAGCACTGCGTGCTGCCGGAAAAACTGAAATCTTTCTCCAAACGTCATAGCGCAATTTCCAGCACTATCGGGCAGTGGTCTGAACCCATGTGGTCGTTCAGGTGGCGCATGTCTTTCACCTTGCCGTAGAGTGGTTGATCGACGACAAAATAATCGATCCTCCAGCCAATATTGCGCGCGCGCGCACCAGATTGAACCTGCCACCACGTATAGCTCACCGTGTCCGGGTAGCGCGTGCGAAAGACATCGATCCACTTGTCGGCGATGAGGCGATCGACCCATGCGCGCTCTTCGGGTAAAAAGCCGACATGCTTTTCGTTCTCTTTTGGCCGTGCGAGATCGATCGGGTTATGCGCCACATTGAGGTCGCCCGTGAACACGATGCGGTTTTTCATTTTGCGCAAAGCAGAGATATAATCATGAAAATGGTCATAGAATTTGAGTTTCTCTTTCCATGCCGCGTCGGATTTACCGCCGTTTGGAAAATAGTTACCGAAAACGATTAAATCCCCGTTTTTGACGCCTAAAACACGTCCTTCGTGGTCATTCCACCCCGGCATTCCGCGCAGAATTTCGCTCTTGTCGAACAGGCCTTTCCTGATATACACACCGGTGCCCGAATAGCCGGGTTTTTCTGCGCTGTGATAGTGGGCTTCGTAACCCGGCGGGTTCAGCAGCGCATCGCTCAGTTGTTCGGGTTTGGCTTTGATTTCCTGCAGAAAGACCAGATCGGGTTTTTCTTTTTTTATGAGACTTTCGAGCTCGCCCTTTTTTTCGATCGCGCGAATGCCGTTGACGTTGAAGGAGATGATTTTCATGCTGTGTTCCGCAGTCCACGCGCCACACCGGCCTCAAGCGGAGAACCGGGATTTGCTGTTTTTTCTTAAAAATAGCTGCATTTATACTGCCGCGTATGCCGAAATTGAAGCGAGGGACTATACTGTTTCAGCGAGCACGACCATGAGCACCAAGAAGATTATGTCACGTATCACCGTGCTGCTGGCAGCGGCAGCATATTTGCCGATCAGCGCTCAGTTTCTGACGCCTGAAGACACAGTCAAGATACCTCCCCCAACGTATGAAGCAATGCCCCCTGCACAGCCGCAACCAGCTGTGCAGCAGCCGGTGACGCCTCCACCCAACAACTCCGAAGGCTTTTTTGCCGATCTCGCCGCTTATTCGCGCGACAGGGGGGTGATTCTCACCTGGCACCTGATGAACGGGCGCGCAATAGACAGGCGCATACAGATCTATCGTTTCACCGAAGAACCGCGCGTTATCCACGATATTTCCAAAGGCACTCTGATCGCCAAGCTGACCGGCGAAATTAATCTGTACGAAGACCTGCCACCGGCGCGGGGCATGTATTACTATGCCGTTTTCGTCGAGAGTGCCCGGGGGCTTGAACCTGCATCGTTTAATCCATCGCGCAACATGGTTGGTCCTGTTTCTTTCCAGGCATCGGGTAAAGCATCCGTAAAACCGCCGCGAGATTCAGATATGCCCGTCTCAGCTGCGCGGCCTGAGTTCTCCTCGACAGATCTCGATGAAGCCGAAAGCCGTCCAGCCGAGGTCGAGCCAGACGAGTCATCGAGCCGCGGTATCAACGGCGTTATCCGCCGCACATTTCTCAAAGGCGATTACACGGGTGCCGTGCGCGGCCTCAAACCTTTCCTGCGCAACAAAACTCCGCGCGTCCGCGCCAAAGCGATGTTCTATATCGGCCTGTCGCGTTACCGGCTCGAACAGTATGAGCGCGCCATCAAATACTTTGAACATCCTCTCACACAGAAATACTATCGCCGGAATGCGGAATTCTGGATTAACAGAACATCGGAGAATTTGAGGTAATATGCGCAGTATCACAATTTGGGTCGGGGCGATTGTTTTCACCATCGGCGCCGGCGTCTTTCTGATCGAACGAGAATATATTTCCGGACACAAAGCTGCCAAAATACGCCTCGAGCAAGGCAAACTGCAGCTCGAGCGTTTTGACGAAGACGGATTGCGCAAGGGTATCGATGACCTCACCGCAGTGGTCGCACAGTTTCCTGAGTCTGTGCATGCGCGCGAGGCGCGTTATTATCTCGCCGAAGCGTACGAACGCCTGGGTATGCGCGATGTTGCGCTCGGCAAATACAAGAAGCTGCTCGAGATGCAGATGCCCGACGAGCTGCGCACCCGCGCACGCTTCAAAATTGCTAAATTGCAGATCATGCGCAATTATTCAGACGAGGGGATGAACCAGCTGCTGCAGCTGCTGAACAGCACGGCGGATCGTTCATTGCGCTGTGAAATCTATCTTGAAATTGCCAAATATTACCACCGCAAGGGGCTTGGCAAAGATGCGCGGCGCAATTTTGAAAATGCGCTGACCGAAAACCCGGATAACCGCGAAGCACGCGCGGCACTCGGTTATACCGCCGACGCAGACTATAAAAATTCGGTCGCGCTGCACGGCATTCTCGATAAAGATGAACCGCAGGCAGCCGTAAAAAAAGAGGAAAGTAAACCAGTCGAACCGGCAGTGACCAAAAAGTATGACGTCAGCGCCGGTGTGCAGGCATTCACCGTTGGCGAATACCAGCGGGCCGTGAAACTGCTTTCGCAGGCGGCCAATTCGACCGGGCGTGAGTCAGAAGAGGCTCTGTATTATCTGGGCAATTCGTACCTGAAACTCAAGCAATACCGGAACGCCGTGCATTTTCTCAATAAGGCAGTGAGCAATAAATTCACCGAGCGCGACGAAGCCTCTTACATAAAAAAAGGTGAAGCGCTCTATCTGAATAACCAGTATGCGCGCGCTCAGCGCGTATTCAATTTTGTGCGCACGCACTATCCCAATGGCAAATATGCACAGATCGCGCAAGACTGGGAAACCGAGACGCGTCGCATGCTCGGTGAAAAAACCGGAGGTCATGCACCGGCTATCGGCGACGATGACGACGAAGACGATGAGGATTCAGATGTCCTGGGCGGTGTGGCAATGGCCGGCGACGAAGCCGCACCGCGCCCGAAGCGCAACAAAGAGCGGCGCTCAGAAGAAGTCACTCTTGAGGATGACGCAGAAGTGACTCCCTGAACGCCGGCAGATTCCGTCTTTGCAGCCCTGCCGCAGCGATCAGGAGTTGCCTCAAAACTTCAGTTCTTCAATCATTTCAGAAATTTGCATCTGCAGCGCCGGGTCAGTGTCGATCAATTCGCGCACTTTCTGGTCTGCATGCAACACGGTCGTGTGATCTCTTTTGCCGAATGCGCTCGCAATATAACTCAGCGTAGCTCCCTGTATCAGCGTTTTGGCCAGGTACATGCATACATGCCGCGCCAGGGCGACGTGTTCGGTACGGTTTGATCCCACAATCAGCGTCTCGTCGACGTGCAGCGTGCGGGCGACAATGCGCAGAATGTCTTCGATGGTAATCTGGTGGATACCATTCTCCTGAGGCAGTGCCTTCAGCGACATTTTCGCCATTTGCAGATCGATCGGCCGCTTTTCGTGTTCTGCGGTGAAGTGCAGAATACTCAGCGCTGCTTCCATCGGGCGCACCTGAGAGGTGAAGCGTGTCGCGAGGTATTTGAGTACATCGTGGCTGATGTCTATTTGCGATTCCTCGGCTTTGGTCTTCAAAATCGCCATGCGCGTTTCAAAATTGGGCGACTTGACGTCGACAATCAATCCCTGTTGAAAACGGCTCTGCAGACGGTCGTGCAGTTGCGGCAGTGCCTGCGGCGGGCGATCCGCTGAAATTACGATCTGCTTTTTATTCTGGTAGAAGTAGTTAAAAGTATGGAAAATTTCTTCCTGCGTAAAATCCGCATTTTTACTGATGAACTGCACATCATCGAGCAGAAACACATCGACGCTGCGGTAGCGTGTGCGAAAGTAAGAAAGATTTTTATCCTTCATTGCTTCAATGAGATCGCTCTGGAAAATTTCAGACGGGCAGTATTTTACTTTGAGCCACGGATAAGCCTGTTGCACATGGTTGCCGATCGCCATCATTAGGTGCGTTTTGCCGAGCCCGACACCGCCATATATGTAAAGGGGATTATGATAGTCATTGGGCTTTTGTGCAGCGCCCAGAGCGGCCGCATACGCGTGCTCGTTGGATGGTCCCTTGATAAAGCGATCAAACGTGTAGTTGGGGTTCAGATCGATGCGGTTCGGATACGCCGTTTCTGAGCGCTGTCCTTTTGTTGCCGGCGCTGCTTTTAGAGTAGGGGTTGAAACGACCGGTGCCGTACGCAGCACAATTGGGCCATTAAAACCAAGGCGTTTTGCCTCGTCAGCGATCTGGCGCACATACTGTCTTTGCAGGTGGCGTTCGACTTCGACGCTCGGGCAGTTGAGTACCAGTTCGTCATTCATCATCTCTGCGTTGATTTCGGAAAAAAATACGGAAAAGACCTGTCCGGGCACCTTTTTGCGCAGCTGTTCTTTCAGCGAGGGCCATATATTACCGTGCAGCGCGCTGATTTCGGGCGTTTGCGGGGTCTGGTATGAATCGGAATAATGCATGGGGAATGAGTTGCGGATCGGTTCAGGAGTTCAAGCGTCCGCTAATCGCAGAAGTACCGAAACGCAGCAGTTTCGGCGCGGCTCAGTGTGAATTTTTGTTACAGGGATTATGTCTCATTATTGGGGATTTAATCGTCCCAAATCATGACCTAATGCATTAGCAGGCTCCTGAAAAACTCTTGATTTGAATCGATTTTCATGCGTATAGTACGCATGCGCGGAAATCAACCGGATCAGACAGACCTCTATAGTTACATTTC
>Ga0138256_10004230_pt1 | contig 15274 bp, 10 predicted proteins | sample KNB2016incub_MG_FD_105486 | JGI IMG/M metagenome (GOLD analysis project Ga0138256, IMG submission 105486) | Active sludge microbial communities from wastewater in Klosterneuburg, Austria - KNB2014incub_MG | ecosystem: Engineered > WWTP > Activated sludge > Unclassified | place: Austria... | reverse complement strand
GGCGTGCCGAGCCAGAGCACCAGCCCCGGATCGATCAATGCGCCATCGCACAGATGCTCCGCATAGCCACGCCGATGACTGCCCGGCACCCCCGCCGCAGCAAGCAGCACATCCACGCGCTTGCGCACCGCCAGCGCATCCAGCCAATCGTCCATCGGCGCACCCGCCGGCGAAAACAGGCTGGCCTGTTCGGGATCGGGTTCGGGCAGGCAAGGCGGGTCGAGCCGGAATGCCGGAGGACCGCGCCAGACCCAGCGATTGGAGTGTCCGCAAAAGTGGGCAACCCGAGATCCCTGCTGCCCCGAAGTTGAACCGACCGAATCGACAGCAGCAGACATGGCGCGCTCACGTTGGGGGCGAGCGTGTGTTATCGGGCAGGGTAGTCTCAGGGTGTGCGAATCGCAGATGCTTTTCTGATCCTTGAGATCTTCGCCGCTCACAGTAATGCTGGGTCGCGCCAATTGCGCCGCAGAGCATCGATACCAGCGAACGATTGATCCAATCCACTTGCAACATGGTAGTTTTGCCGGTCGAATCCCAAGCCAGACAAGGAGCGGAATTGAAACTTGAGGAGTTGGTCAAAGGGGCGCAGGTTGCAGGCATAGATCCATCAGGCCCGGTTTCCATTGTCTCGGTGGATGCGATTGGCACTGACGCGGTCACTATCTGGTATCGGTCGCCTGAGGGCGGGCCTGCGGAGCGAATGCTCTTTCGTTCCGACGAGCCAAGATTGACATTGGCCAAGGTCGGGCGTGCCTGGGCATTCGACGCTGATGGTTCGGAATTCAAGTTGGCGACTGAAGCACTACGCATTCGGCTCGCCCACCTGTTCGATCCGATGATGGCGGTTCACACATCCAACGTGGATCCATTGCCGCACCAGATTTCAGCCGTCTATGAAGACATGCTGCCCAGGCAACCTTTGCGCTTTGTCCTTGCCGATGATCCCGGCGCTGGCAAAACCATCATGGCGGGCCTGCTGATCCGCGAGCTCATCATGCGTTCCGATGCGCAGCGCATTTTGATTGTCGCGCCCGGCTCGCTGATCGGTCAGTGGCAGGATGAGTTGCGCGAGAAATTCAGTCTGGATTTCGAGCAGTTCAGCACCGAACGCCAGGAATCCTGCGCCAGCGGCAACTTTTTTGCCGAACAGGATCGTTTGCTGGTTCGCCTCGATCAGCTTGCGCGCAATGAATCCTATCAGGAAAAAATCTCGCACACGCAATGGGATCTCATTGTTGTCGATGAAGCCCATAAGCTCTCTGCAAGTTTCTATGGCAGCGACGTCAAGAAAACCCAACGCTTCGAGCTTGGCGAACAGCTTGGTGGGCTCTGCCGGCACTTCCTGTTGATGACGGCAACGCCCCACAACGGCAAGGAAGCGGACTTTCAGCTTTTCATGTCCTTGCTTGATAGCGATCGTTTTTACGGAAAGTTTCGCGATGGTGCGCACAAGGTCGACGTGAGCGACCTGATGCGACGCATGGTCAAGGAGAAGCTGCTCAAATTCGACGGCATGCCTCTGTTTCCCGAGCGGCGCGCATACACCGCCAATTATCAGCTTTCTCAACAGGAATCGGCGCTTTACGCGGCGGTAACCGACTATGTCCGTGACGAGATGAATCGGGCTGACCGACTGGGTGGAAAGCGCAAGGGGACGGTTGGATTCGCGCTGACCATTCTTCAACGTCGCCTGGCATCCAGTCCGGAAGCCATCTTCCAGTCGCTGGTTCGACGGCGCAAACGCCTGGAAGCCAAACTCGAAGAAATGCGACTCCTTGCCAGGGGCCGGCGCATCGATGAGGAAGCCGAACTGTATGTGGCCCGAAAGCTCGACCTGCCGGATAACCTCGACGAGCTTGAGGACGAACTAAGCCCGGAGGACTACGAGCAATATGCCGAACAGGTCGTCGATCAAGCGACCGCAGCTGAGACGATTCCCGAACTCGAGGCGGAAATATCCAGCCTGCGCTCGCTGGAAAATCAGGCACGCTTGGTTGTCGACTCGCGCAGCGACAGCAAATGGAAGCAGCTCTCGCAACTGCTCCACGATGAACCGGAAATGCGCGACCGCAGCGGCAACCGGCGCAAGCTCATCATTTTCACGGAACACAAGGACACCCTGAATTACCTCAAGGCGCGAATCACTGACGTCCTAGGCAATGCCCAGGCGGTGGTCACCATTCATGGTGGCACAGGGCGCGATGAGCGCCGCAGGATTCAAGAGGAATTTCGTCAGAACAAGGATGTGCTGGTGCTGGTGGCGACCGATGCGGCGGGAGAGGGCGTAAACCTTCAGGTCGCCAATCTGATGGTGAACTACGATTTGCCGTGGAATCCGAATCGGATCGAACAGCGGTTCGGTCGCATCCACAGAATCGGGCAACGAGAGGTCTGCCACCTGTGGAACCTCGTTGCCAGCGAAACCCGCGAAGGCGCCGTATTCCAAAGATTGTTTGAAAAACTGGAGATCGAGCGCAAGGCGCTTGGCGGACAGGTTTTCGACATTCTCGGCGAGGCATTCGAAAACACATCGCTCAAGGATCTGCTGATCGAAGCAATCCGCTATGGCGATAGCCCCGATACGCGCGCCAAATTGACCAAGGTCATCGACGGCGCGCTGGACAGCACTCACCTCAAGTCGATTCTGGAACGCAATGCCCTGGTCGACAATGCCATGTCGATTGAATCGTTGTATGCCATCAAGGATGAGATGGATCGTGCCGAGGCGCGCAAGCTGCAACCGCATTTTATTCATGCCTTCTTCGATCTGGCATTCAGCCGCTGTGGCGGTGAAATTCGCCCACGGGAAGCGCATCGCTTCGAGCTTCCGCACGTCCCCGCAACACTTCGCGAACGCGATCGCCGGATCGCTTCGACACGAACGCCCGTTCTCCGCTCCTACAACCGGGTGTGTTTCGACAAGGCGGATATGCATGTGGATGGACGCCCTGTGGCTGACTTGATCCATCCGGCGCATCCCCTGATGGCAGCCTTGCTCGATATGACGATCGAGGATCTACGTGCAAAGCCGCGGCAGGGCGCAATCTTGCTGGATCCGGCAGATGAGGGTACCGAGCCACACTTGCTGTTGATGATTGATCACAGCGTCACTGAAGGCAGTGGTTCCAGTGCACGGACAGTGTCCAGGCGATTGCAGTTTGTCTCCGTGACGGCGAGCAACCAAGTACGTTTTGCTGGATGGGCACCGCACCTGGATCTGGAGCCGTTGGATGCCGCGGACTTGGCCCGTATCGCCCCAATCCTCCAGCAAAGCTGGCTCGATTCCGGACTCGAAGCCCGTGCCTTGGCCAATGCCACAGAGCACATCGTTCCCGAGCACTATCAGGAAATAAGCGGCAGGCGCTCCCGCCAGATTGATCGCACACACGCCGCAGTACGCGAGCGGCTGGTCAAGGAAATCAATCACCTGACGCATCGCTCCATTCAACTCGATGAAGAAGTCCGCGCAGGCCGACAACCCCGCGTTCAGCCAGAAAACCTCAAGCGCAGCGCCGAGGAACTGACCGCCCGCCTGCAAGCCCGGGAGCGCGAGTTGGAGCAGATGCGCCACATCGCCGCTCTTCCACCCAGCGTCATTGGCGGAGCCTTGGTAATCCCCGCAGGTCTTCTGGCGCAACTCCGAGGTGATCCCTTGCCGTTTTCGGCGGATGCGGCTGCGCGCGCCCGCGTCGAACAGATGGCGATGCATGCCGTCATTGCGGCGGAGAAAGCCATGGGGCATGCGCCCAGCGATGTATCGGCCGACAAATGTGGTTGGGACATCACCTCATGGCCAGCGAGCGTCGAGGGCCGCCTGTCCGAAGCACGGCATATCGAAGTCAAAGGCCGCGCCAAGGGCCAAACCGAGGTAATCGTCACGCGCAACGAAATCTGCACGGCGCTGAATCAGGGCGACAAATTCTGGTTGGCGATAGTGTTGGTTGATGGGGACAACATCGACGGGCCGCACTATGTGCCTCAGCCGTTCACCCAGGAGCCAGAACCGGGTGCTGTTGCGGTGACCTATCAAATCAACAGCTTGTTGGCGAAAGCAGGCCCGCGATGAGTGCCTGCACGTGCTTGCTCCGCACCATCGGTCGGCCAAATGAACATCAGTAGTGGCGAAAACAGGTATTTCATGGCCATAATTGCGTAATTTCCGCAATTATAGCCATGAAATTGGCTTCCTGGGGGCAGCATGCTGATCGAATTCAGCGTCACCAATTTCCGCTCAATCCGCGAACGCCAGACCCTGAGTCTGGCGGCCGCCAGTGGCAAGGAGCATCGTGACCGAAACGTGCTTGCTCCGGCTGCGCCAGCCACACCGGATGTGTTGCGTTCGGCCGTCATCTACGGCCCCAATGCGGCGGGCAAGAGCAATTTCATCCTTGCCCTGCGTTTTGTTCATGATTTCGTCGTGAGCTCCGCCAGCAAAGGCCAGAAGGGCGACAAGATTCCAGTCGTGCCGTTCCTCATGGATACCGAGGCGGTTGGCCAACCATCTGAATTCGAACTCGTCTTCATCGAAAACGATGTTCGCTATCAATACGGGTTTCGCCTGACCAGCCAGCGTGTCGAGGCCGAATGGCTGATCGCGCATCCCAAGGGCAGTCCCCAACGCTGGTTCGAGCGCAAGGCTGACTCCGACGACTGGGGTTTCGGCCCAAACTTTCGTGGTCAGCGCAAGGTCTGGCAAGAGGCCACGCGCGATAACGCCTTGTTTCTTTCCACGGCTGTCCAGCTCAATGCCGAGCAGCTTGGCCCGGTGTTCGACTGGTTTCGCCGACGTCTGCGCATCATCAATCCGTATGCGCGTGTCACTCCGGATTTCAGCATCAGCCAGTGCGTAGGCAACACGGCCCTGCGTAGCCGCATCATCGAGTTCCTCGCGATGGCGGATCTCGGTATCGGTGACGTGGCGGTCGAGAACCGGAAATTCAGTGCATCAAAGTTTGTTACCCGTCTGCCGGAGGAGGTTCGCCAGCAGATGCTCAAGGACATGGACGACCAAGAGGTCACCGAAATACGCTTCTTGCACCGCGCGCCGGACGGCCGGGATGTCTATCTGGATATCGAGGATGAATCCGGCGGAACGCAGAAACTGTTCGCCTTGGCCGGCCCGTGGCTTGATGTGCTTGCCAATGGTTGGATACTGGTTATCGATGAACTGGACACCAGTCTGCACCCCCTTCTGATGCGCCAGCTCGTCGGAATGTTTCACGACCCGGCGCTCAACACCAAGGGCGCGCAACTGGTGTTCTCGACACACGACACCTCGATTCTCGACAGGGAGATCTTCCGGCGCGACCAGATCTGGTTCGTCGAGAAGGATCGCAACCTGCAAAGTCATCTCTACCCGCTGACGGAATTCAGTCCGCGCAAGGAAGAGAATTTCGCCCGTGGGTACCTGCAAGGGCGCTACGGGGCCGTGCCGTTCGTCGGCGAGTTGAAGGTCTGAGGTGGTGAGGGGGCGTGATCGCGGATCCCTGCAACGGCGCGCGCCGGTTCGCGAGCCGTACGACAGGGTGTTGATTGTCTGCGAAGGATCGAAGACCGAACCCCACTACCTGCGCGAATTCATTGCGCATCATCGGCTCAGCAGCGCGAACGTGGAGATCACCGGTGACGGAGGTTCAGCACCGAACTCGGTGGTCGAGTACGCGGTCAAGTTGTTTGAAGAGGATCGCGACTACAACCGCGTGTACTGCGTTTTCGATCGCGACGGGCATGCACGTTTCGACGATGCCGTACAACGAGTCCGCGACAAGACGCTCGTCCGACGGGACGGCAAGCGCAAGCTCGACAACGCACACTTCGAGGCGATCACTTCGATACCCTGCTTCGAATACTGGATCCTGCTGCACTTCCAGTACACGACAGCCCAGTTGGATCGCTTCGCCGACGTGGATCTACGGTTGCGTGCTGTTCCGGAACTCGCCGACTACGCGAAAGGCAAGCATGGCCTGTATGCCCGCACCCATGCGCATCTGCAAACGGCCCTGGCCAATGCCGACCGTGCAAATCACGCGGCCGCGACAACCGACACGAATAACCCGACGACCCGAATGCCGGAACTGATCCGCTACCTGCTGCAGCTTGAGCAGAGCAAGGCCAGGTGAACGCGCGATACGCAGAAAAAGAAACGCCCGCACAAGGCGGGCGTCGGGCCGGGGATGCTATCTCCGGCGGGGTGCAGCGAGTATACACAGTCGTGTTATCAACTGCTGTTCCATGGGGCTGCTAGCCATGACCTGCAAACTCTGCGGCGCGACCACAGCTCTGGTGCGCCGCTCACCCGTCATTCCACGCTGGATGTACGATCTGTTGCCAAATGATGGTCGGAATTTCCGGATCATTTCTGGCGTCGGGAATGAGCACGAGCAGCGTTCGCAATCGGGCCTATATGACACTTTCGCTTGCTCGAACTGCGAGGATCGCTTTCAAAAGTTGGACGACTATGCCGCCAAGGTGTTGCGAAAAACGCCCCAAGTGACTGCGTCGGGATTCGACTTCAGATCCTACGACTACGGCAAGCTCGCCAGGTTCTATCTGTCCATTCTGTGGCGTATGCATGCGTGTTGCCTCCCGATAGCGACCATCGATCTCGGAGCAGCGTCAGCGCCTCTTGCGCAAGCGTTACTGGGCGGCGATGAGGCAGTTTTGGATGGTTACGAAATCATCCCTACTTGCTCGCGCCATATCCTGTCGATGGGAATCATGGGGCCGCGCTGGGTCGAGTACGATGCCGTGCGCTACTGGAAGCTCTATATGCCGCGCTTTCAGATACTCATCAATATCACAGGCCAGCCCGGGTCTCCGCGTTTCAAATCTTGGCTGATGAGAGCCGGAATCCCGCTCCGCATGCTGGAAGACACTTTCGAGTCGGGCGAAGCGGAGATCGCTGCGCACGCCATTCGAGTGAATATGGAACGAAAAGATGCCCGTCGTAATTAAAGCCCCCAAAAAACTCATCGAAGTCGCCCTCCCGCTCGACGACATCAACGTGGCATCGGCGCGCGAGAAGTCGATTCGGCATGGGCATCCGAGCACCTTGCACCTGTGGTGGGCGCGGCGGCCGTTGGCGGCGGCGCGGGCAGTGTTGTTTGCGCAGATGGTGAATGATCCCGGACACGAGTCTGGCGGCGGGTTCAAGCGTGGCATCAACAAGAAGGATGCGGCGCTGGAGCGCGAGCGGCTGTTCGGGATCATCCGCGAGCTGGTGAAATGGGAGAACACCAACAACGAGGTGGTGCTGGAGGCGGCGCGGGCGGAGATTCGCAAAAGCTGGCGCGAGACCTGCGAGATCAACAAGAAGCATCCGCAGGCGGCCGAGCTGTTCAATCCGGAGCAATTGCCGGCGTTCCACGATCCGTTTGCCGGCGGCGGCGCGATTCCGCTGGAGGCGCAGCGGCTGGGTTTGGAAAGCCACGCCTCGGACCTGAACCCGGTGGCGGTGCTGATCAACAAGGCGATGATCGAGATTCCGCCGAAGTTTGCCGGCCGCAAGCCGGTGGGGCCGATTCCGGCGGGCGAGAAGCAAGCGAACATGCACGAGGACTGGTCCGGCGCGCGCGGTCTGGCCGAGGACGTGCGCCGCTATGGCCACTGGATGCGCGAGGAAGCGCAGAAGCGCATCGGCCATCTGTATCCGAAGGTCGAGATCACCGCCGCGATGGCTAAGGATCGTCCGGATCTCAAGCCGCTGGTCGGCCAGCGGCTCACCGTGATCGCCTGGCTGTGGGCGCGCACGGTGCGCAGTCCCAACCCGGCGTACTCCAGCGTTGAAGTGCCGCTGGCCTCGACCTTCCTGCTCTCGACCAAGGCCGGCAAGGAGTCGTGGGTCGAGCCGATCGTGGAAGGCGTCACGTATCGCTTTGAGGTGCGCACGGTGGCCGCAGGGCATGGCAAGCCGCCGGCCAGTGCGAAAGGCGGCACCAAGCTGTCGCGCGGGGCGAATTTCCAATGTGTGATGTCGGATACGCCGATCGAACCCGACCACATCTATGGCGAAGCCAACGCTGGACGTATGGGTGCACGGCTGATGGCGATCGTCGCCGAAGGCGCGCGCAGTCGGGTTTATCTTTCGCCGACCGACGCCATGCAGGCCATAGCCGAATCCGCGCAGCCAACATGGCAACCGGATGTACCGATGCCGGAAAACCCGCGCTGGTTCTCGCCACCCCTCTACGGCCTGAAAACCTATGGCGATCTGTTCGCCCCGCGCCAGCTCGTCGCCCTGACCACCTTCTCCGATCTCGTCAGCGAAGCGCGCGAACGCATCCGCGCCGACGCCCTGCAAGCCGGCATGTCCGACGATGGCGGCGGCCTCGATGCGGGTGGTAAAGGCGCGAGCAGTTATGCGGAAGCTCTTTCAATCTATTTGGCCTTCGCTGTAAGCAAAGCAACTGACCGGAATTCCTCCCTTTGTTTCTGGGAGCACCCAATGGATCGATTGCGCGGGACATTTGGTCGTCAGGCACTTCCGATGGTTTGGGATTTTGCGGAGACCAACCCGCTAGCGGGTGCTGGCGGAGACATACTCGGAACGGCCAAGTCGCTAGCTGAAGTGTTAGATAATTTCAGCGGCGATGGGATTGGACAAGCTTCACAAGCGAGCGCTACCGCCCAAACCGTCACCAGCGGCAAAATTCTTTCAACTGATCCGCCGTACTACGACAATATCGGTTACGCGGAGTTGTCGGATTTTTTCTACGTGTGGCTCAGAAAATCACTTCGCCAGATACTACCGAATATGTTCGCAACCGTGGCTGTTCCCAAAGCGGAAGAGCTTATTGCAGCACCCTACCGGCATGGCGGAGCTGCTCGGGCGGAGGAGTTCTTTTTACAAGGAATGACAGCGGCACTGACGAATCTCTCTCACCGCGCGAACGAGGCATTTCCGGCAACGATCTATTACGCGTTCAAGCAGGCCGATGTGAAGGCGCTCGGCGTAGCTTCGACGGGGTGGGAAACCTTTCTAGAGGCAGTGGTTCGATCCGGTTTTCGAGTTATGGGAACTTGGCCGATGCGCACGGAACTGACAGTTGCACTGAAGAAGAGGATCAACGCGCTCGCCTCCAGCATCATCCTCGTCTGCCGTCGCCGCCCCGACGACGCGTCCAGCATCTCGCGCAAGGACTTCCTGCGCGAGCTGAAAGACGAACTGAAAGAATCGCTGGAAGCCATGCTCGGCGGTGAAGGCAACGTCTCGCCGATCGCGCCGGTGGATCTCGCCCAGGCCGCCATTGGTCCGGGCATGGCGGTGTTCTCGCAGTACGCCGCCGTGCTGGAAGCCAACGGCGAGCCGATGAGCGTGCATACCGCGCTTACCCTGATCAACAAGCAGGTGGACGAGGCGTTGGGCGGCGAGAACTTCGACGCCGACACCAACTTCTGCCTCGGCTGGTTCCAGGACGTGGGCTGGTCCGCTGGTGACTACGGCAGCGCCAACACCCTGGCTCAGGCCAAGGCCACCAGCGTCGAAGGCGCACAGGCCGCCGGCGTGCTGGAAGCGAAGGCCGGCAAGGTCAAGTTGCTCAAACCCGCCGACTACGACGACGACTGGGATCCGCGCGAAGACAACCGCACCCCGGTGTGGGAAGCGCTGCACCAACTGATCCGCGCCCTGAGCCAAGGTGGCGAATCCGCCGCCGGCGCCCTGCTGGCACGCATGCCCGAACGCAGCGCCGACATCCGCCGCCTCGCCTTCTGGCTCTACACCCTGTGCGAACGCAAAAGCTGGGCCGACGACGCCCGCAATTACAACGAACTCGTCACCGCCTGGCACGCCATCGAATCCGCCTCGCATGACGAGGGCCAAATCAACATACAGGGGAGCCTCGACGTCTGATGTCCGACGTCCTCTACTTCGCCTACGGTTCGAACCTGCTGCGCGAGCGCCTTCTGGCCCGTTGTTCCGGCATTGAATTGTCCGGCCTAGCGACACTGCCTGACCATTGCATGACATTCAGCAAGCCGAGCACAGATGGTTCAGCCAAATGCACGTATGCGCGAGACGACGGAGGCAGTGTCCTCGGGGCCTTGTGGCATGTGCCGGAGTCCGATCTCGCTGCGTTGGACCAGATCGAAGGCGTCGGTTACGGCTATGGGCGCTACACCGTGACCGTGATCGACCCCAGTGGAGATGCCACTGAAGCAGTCACCTATCGCGGCGACGATCACGATGCCAGCCTGAAACCCTACGACTGGTATCTGGCCCTGGTCATTGCTGGTGCGATGCAACGGGGTTTGCCGGCATCCTTTATCCAGAGCCTGCAATCCGTGCCTTTCGCTGTGGACGTCGATCTGGGTCGCGCTAGCCGTCTTGCTGCACTCGACGCCTTGGTAGCAGCCGGAATGATGGAGGTGCTGCATGACCTTGCGCGCTGACACCGCCGAGCTGGACGACATGGGGATTGCGCCGGGCTATACCGTGAGCAATTGGAAGGCTCTAGATCTGAGCGGTGACGACGTGGTGCACTGGTTCCGCGCCATCAAGATCTTCGAGACGCGCATCCGCCGACGTTTCCTCGACCCGGTTGATGTGCTGATTGCGCATGAGATCGGGCAGGAGCGCGGTACGTTTGGGTTCGCGATCCTGGCAATTGATTGCCTGCTGGTGGAGAGTTTGCAGAGGTTTCGGGAAGGCCGAACAGCGGACGGCGAAAGCGGTCACCTGATTCGAACATTCCTCCACGAACAGCTCGGGAGTCATTTCGACGACGGCAACGGGCCGACAAGCAAAGCGGGTGCCTTTTACAGGCGCTGTCGTTGCGGACTTCACCACAGCGGCCAGACCGACGGCGATTTCCGTGTGCGGCGGTCCGGCGCGTTGATCGAGTTCAACGCCGATGACAGTGTCGTCGTCAACCGCACCACGTTCCACGACGCGCTTAAACGCGTCTTCGATGCATACCTCGTCGAACTCGACGATCCAGCGAACGGCAAGCTGCGAAAGAAGTTCCAGACGAAGATGGATGCCATCTGCGGCATTTCTGCAAAGGCGCCGACATGACTCGCCTCGCCAAACCTTCTGACTTGATCGTCGAGCTACGCCAACTGATCGATGCGGCGCGCGCGCATGTGGCGCAGTCAGCCAACAGCACGCTGACGATGTTGCACTGGAAAGTCGGCCAGCAGATTCGCGATGACGTGCTGGACAATGCCCGCGCCGGGTATGGCGAGAAGATTGTCGCGCCGCTGTCGCAAGAATTAATGCCGTTTTACGGGCGCGCTGTCGAGCACGCGCGCGAGCATGCGGCACAATCGTTGCTTGCCACAGGGCAGGCCGACGCAATGAAACAGGGGCAGGAACCATGAATCTCAAACCTTGGCGCGAAATCGCCGTCCCTCACGAGGATGTTCTCAAGGGCACGTATCAGGAAGCCGAGTTTGCGGCGGACATCACGCGTGTGCACGCGGGCACGGCAACGGCCGAGTATCAGGATCCGGTGCTGTTTTTCCAGCGCACCTTCATCACGGAAGGCATGCGCCATCTTCTGGAATCGGTCGTGCGTCGACTGGATGGCAAGGGTGGCGATCCGGTGATCCAGTTGCAGACGGCATTTGGCGGTGGCAAGACCCATACCATGCTTGCGGTTCTGCACCTGGCTGCGGGCAAGGCGGCGCTCAGCGATCTGGCCGGGATCTCGCCGATTCTTGATAGTGCCGGTGTGGTGGCCTTGCCCGGTGCGCGGATTGCGGTACTCGATGGCAATCAGCGTGCGCCGAACCAGCCCAGGATCGTCGAAGGCAGGGAACTGCGTACCTTGTGGGGCGATTTGGCCTGGCAACTGGGCGGAGCAGAGGGCTACGCCCTGGTCGCCGCCTCCGATGCTGCGGGAACGTCGCCTGGCAAGGACGTCCTGGCAAATCTGATCCGCATGGCGGGTGCATCAGTCATCCTGATTGATGAGCTGGTCGCCTATATCCGCCAGTTCGAAGAAGGCAAGAGTCTGACCGGCGGCACATACGACTCCAACCTGTCATTCGTCCAGGCGTTGACCGAGGCGATGAAGGCAACGCCGAATGCCGTACTGCTGGCTTCGTTGCCGGAGTCCGAACGCGAGGCCGGAAGCGTGCGCGGTGTCGCGGCCTTGCGCGCTCTGGAGCATTACTTCGGCCGGGTCCAGGCTGTTTGGAAGCCGGTCGGTGCCGATGAGGCTTTCGAGATCGTTCGTCGCCGCTTGTTCAGCGACATCAAGGATCGATCAGCGGCAGATGCCGTGTGCCGCGCATTTGTCGATTGCTACATCAAGCACGCGAGCGAACTGCCCGGCGAAACACAGGAGGCCGCGTATTTGCAACGTATGCGCATGGCCTACCCGATTCATCCGGAGGTATTCGAGCGGCTGTACAGGGATTGGTCGGCCTTGCCCAGTTTCCAGCGCACGCGTGGCGTGCTGAAGTTGATGGCGAGGGTGATCCACCAGCTTTGGACGGAAGGCAACTCCGATCTCCTGCTGATGCCCGGAAGTCTGCCTCTGGATGACGCGACCGTGCGCACGGCGCTCACGATCTATCTCCCGCCGGGATGGGATCCAGTGCTGGAACGGGATGTCGATGGCCCGCGCTCCGAACCCGTTGCCATCGAAGATCGCGAGCCGAGATTTGGGGCGATACATGCGTGTCGGCGCGTCACGCGTACGATCTTTCTTGGCAGTGCGCCCACCAGCATGAATGCAATGGCACAGGGGCTTGAGACCGAACGCGTGGTCCTGGGTTGTCTACAGCCAGACCAACCGCCGCACATCTACGTGGATGCCTTGGGGCGACTCGAAAGCCGCTTGACCTTCATCAACAAGGGCAATGGACGATGGTGGTTCGATGTGCGCCCGAACCTGCGCCGCGAGATGGAGGAACGCAAACGCCGTTTCGCTGATGGGGAAGTGGTCGATGCGATCAAGGATTCCGTGCATCGTGTGATGGGCTCGGGTCAGATGGACGTGCACGTGTTTACTCCTGCGTCCGATATTCCGGATGACTGGAGTCTGCGTTTGGTTGTCCTGCCGCCATCCACGGCCTGGTCTCGCAGTGGCCCGAACGCCGCGCGTGATGCCGCAGCTGCCATCTTGCGGATGCGCGGAGAGCAACCGCGTCAAAAGCAGAATCGATTGCTGTTTCTCGCCGCAGATGCGGATCAAGTGATGCACTTGAAGGATACAGTGCGTGCCTTGCTTGCCTGGCGCAGCATCGAAGCGGATATCAAGGATGGGCGCCTCAATCTCGATACCTTGCAGGTGCGGCAAGCGGCACAGAACCGCGAGCAGGCCAGCGATACCACGATTCGATTGGTGCGCGAGACATTCCGGTGCCTCATTGCACCGAGCCAGACGACCAAGCCCAATGGCGAACTCAGCGAAATTGAATGGGAAATGTTTTCCTTGAATCCCGCTGCAAAGGGCCTGACACATGAAATCGAACGTGTCGCCAGCGAGAACGAACTGGTGATTCGCGAATGGGCACCGATCCACCTGCACAACATCCTCAAGCGCTGGTATTGGAAGGATGGTGTCGTTGACGTGAACGCCGTGGATGTCTGGCAAAAAAGTTGTCAGTACCTCTACTTCCCGCGCTTGGGAAATTCACACGTCATGCAGTCCGCCATCGCAGCAGGCGCAGCCAGCCGGGATTTCTTCGGCTTGGCGTATGGCAATGACGAAACAGGGTATCGAGGGTTCTCATTGGGCGAGGCAACCACGCCGATGATGGATGCTTTGCTGCTGATTGAGCCGATTCACGCCGCCAGTTTCCACGCCAGGAAGATCGAGGACGAGAAGCGAGACGCGCCAGTTGGTATTCCGGAGCAAAGTGCGAGTCGCGGCGATAATCAAGAACAAGCGCCATCATCGAGCGATGGATCCGCAACGCGTGGAAGGCCCACGCGCTACTACGGCACCGTGGAGCTCGATCCAGTGAAGGCGACGTTGCAATTTTCAAAGATCGTTTCGGAACTGGTTGAACTGTTTTCATCGACAGCCGGCACGAAGGTCAATATTCGAGTCGATATCCAGGCCGAAGACCCGCGCGGTTTCAGCGAAACCACGGTTCGTGCAGCAAAGGAAAACGGAAAGGCGCTTGGCCTCGGGTCGACGGAGTTTGATTGAGGGGGAATGGTGCCCACGGTTGTCCCAGTGAGCTGTATCACACATCCAGCAGCGTTTGCCTTTTAGTGGCGGATGGTCGATATGCATTGAATTCAACCCAACCTGCCTATCAGCGCAGCTGCGCGTGGCGCGCAACTCGCCGGCCTGTCGGGCAAGGGGCGATTGCAGTCCAGTCACTATCTGCAAAGGATTGATGTTTCATGCCAAATCGCGAATTCAAGCATGGCGACAAGCGGACTTGGGAATTGGCAGTCAATGCACTTGCTGATCTGGGTGGCAAGGCAACTGCCAAGGACATCCTGGCGCGCATACGCAGGACGGTTGCCAACTATGTTGAGAGCAACCTCTTGGCGGATCTCAGCGCGGTTTCGGTGAACAGCCCATCGCGAGGGCAGTATTCACCGAACTACCATCCGCGGAGAACGGATGCCGGAAACGAATATGACCGTGCATTCAAGCGCGGTGTTCGAAAATCAGTGATATATGAACTGTATGACCCTGTGAAACATGGCGTCTGGGAACTTTATCTTGATCCAAATGGCAAGACCAAGGTTCGAGAGATTTCGGGTGGCATGGCGGAGCGCGCTCTCGAGGCTGCGAGATTCAGCGCAGAAGCTGAGCACATATTTGATCCAACAAGCATCGAGGATGCTCGCCGAAGAATGTTCGGCGCAATTGTGCTGCGTGAAGGCCAGCCTCGCTTTCGGCAAGAGTTGATAAGGGCCTATGACGGCAAGTGTGCCATCAGCGGATGTGCACTGGTTCAAGTGTTGGAGGCGGCACACATTCACCCCTACCGAGGGAAAGACACCAACTGTGTGTCCAATGGGTTGTTGCTACGCGCAGATATCCACACGCTTTTCGATCTTGGGCTTATCTGGGTAGATCATGAAACGCTGCAAGTGAGGGCGTCGGAAGTTCTTCAAGGAACCGAGTACATCGCTTTGAATACAGCTTGCTTGAGCCTGCCAGCCAATGAGGACGACCGTCCGAGTCGCGATGCTTTGCTTTGGCATTCGAATCAGCATGCGTAACGGTCTTGACTGCTTGTGGCTTTTGATTAGTGAAGCGCAATCAATGGCATCGGAACCGAGATTCAGAAGCGGCTTAACCCCACCCTGCGACAGGTTGTGGGCTATCGAGTGACCAATCCAACCCGATCAATC
>Ga0138256_10004229_pt1 | contig 15274 bp, 14 predicted proteins | sample KNB2016incub_MG_FD_105486 | JGI IMG/M metagenome (GOLD analysis project Ga0138256, IMG submission 105486) | Active sludge microbial communities from wastewater in Klosterneuburg, Austria - KNB2014incub_MG | ecosystem: Engineered > WWTP > Activated sludge > Unclassified | place: Austria... | reverse complement strand
GCAAAATATTATGTTGAAGTAAAGCGCAGGGACGGGTTAGAGGGTATTGATTTAGAGGAAGAAACAAGAATGAATCCTTGTACCGAAGAAGAAGCATTTTTGTATGCTGGTATTGGGTGTGAGTTTAATTCAATAAATATTCAAAAACAAATTAAGGAACTTGAAGAAGACCCCCCATATTTACGAAGGATGAGGTTAGTACCAGAAAAGAAAATAACAAAATCTATATTCCCTAATAAGCCTGATATTATTTCTATTTTATCCAAGCCAATGGATGACGAGAAAGGGGAGTGGTTGATTTATGAATTGCCAGAAATACAAAATCACTTTAAAGATAGGGGTGGTTATTTAGAGCCATTAAATACAAGTCGGTATGGAGCAGGTGCAGATACCACAAAGGAAAACCCAACTCCAACAAAAAATGGTTCAAAGCCTGTTATAGTTATAATGGATAAAATAAAAATGTATCCAGTAGCTATGTATGTAGGCAATCCAAGAATACCTGTACACATGGATGAACAGGCTTTGTTGGGTTGTAAGCTATATGGGTGCAGAATAAATTATGAGATAGATGCCAGAACAGATTATTACAGATTTTTTGTAAAAAACAATGCACAGCACTTTTTGGTATGGACACCAAAAATTATGCTTAATCCGGTTAAGAGAAATAATAAAGCAGAGCCGGGAGTTAGGAGTGGCGATCCGTTTCAATTTGCAGCACAAACAACTATTATAAAATCTTATATTGACGGGACTGATAAAGATGTGTACAATGGCCATGTGCATAAAATAGTTTTCATAAGTATGTTAAAGCAGTTACTTAAATTTAATGTTAATGATAGGACAGAATTTGACGAGGTTATAGCATTAATAATGGCATTAACCGAAATTTTTTCAGATTTAGAAACCGCATCAATTGATATGCTTTCTAATAAAATAAAGATACTACCACAATTTAAAATAAAAATGGTCAGTTAATTTCATTTTTTAATTTATTGGCTAATTCAATATTAACTTTATCTCTTGCTTGAAAATGCTTAAAAACATCCGAAAAAGATTTACCTCTTTTTATGTGCCAACTAATTGCATGATAGCTAACAGAGAATACTTTAGCCCAATTACTACAAGTTAACCTTACCCCATCGTGTTCATACCATACATTCCAATTTTTATTATTAGCCTGTTGCGTCATTGTTGCCCATCTGCAATTTTCTTTGCAATATCCTTTATTATTATCAATCCTATCTAAACTATGTTTAGGAGATGGTCTTTTACCCATGTCACTTAAAAAGGCAGCGAAGCTAACAGACCATCGTTCACATACCTTAATTCCCCTATCTATATACCTTTTTCTATTTGAAATTCTTGTACCATTAGAACATCTGTCTTTCATTGCAGTCCAAGCAGTGTATTCTGGTGTTACTTTCCCGAAAGTATTCATATGGGTAACTAATTTTTCAGATATAAACATACCTTTTTTACATCCGCACGATTTAGTATGGTTTCTTCGTAAATTATCCCCATAAACCACAACAGTATTACCACAATCGCACAAACACTTCCATTTGATATTATAATTATCATCTCTGTGAGATATTTCTATAACTGAAAGCGAATGGTATTTATGACCAGTTAAATCTATTAAGTTTTTTGAAATCATTTTTCTATTAGTTTTTTGTATTCCTTAATTATTTTAGTAATAGTTTGTTGCTGCGAAAACTTACCATTCCCAGTTTCAATTTTGCATTTAGCTTGAAGTTGCAGAACAAATTGTCTTACTTCTTTTGGCATTTCGTACCTTATCATATAATATTATTTAGTACCCGCAAGTTACCGATAATATTTTATATACACAAATAAAGCAGCCTTAAAATATAACTTTATGATTAAATAAATATCCCCATTTATGGCAGACGATATAATTGAACAACAAGCGGAAACGCAGGTAGCAGAAACACAGGTAACAGAACCTACCGTAGAACAGCAAATAGCTGAACAAATGAATTTCAGGTTGAATGGTGGAGAGCCACCAATAGAAGCAGCCGAAACAACGGAAACGCAAACTACTGAAACAGAAACAACCACTCAAACGGAAGTTCCTGCATTTCAGTTTCAAACTTTTACGGAAAAGTATGGGTGGCAAAGCCCTGATGATGCAGTAAAAGAAATTGAAGAATTACGTGCTTTAAAATCTACCCAAACAGTAGAAGCCATAAAGTATGAAAATGAACAAAGTGAGAAATTGGCAAAGGCTTTACAGCAAGGTAAGTTTGATGAAGTTTATGGTTACTTAGATGAACAAAGAAGGCTTGAAAGGCTTACCACATCAGAAGTTACAAAGGAAAGTGCAAATGATATTATTAAGCTGTCAATGCAGTTAAAGTATAAAGAAGAAGGTTTAACAGAACAGGAAATTGACTATAAGTTTAATAAGATGTATAAGATACCCAAAGAGCCTGTAATGGGTGATTTGGATGATGAAGATGAATTTAAGGAAAAGCATAGTGAGTGGAAGGAAACGGTAGCCGATATTGAAGCAGGGAAGATTATTGATGCGAAAGTGGCTAAAAGAGAATTAGAAGCAGCAAAAACGAAATTAGTTTTACCAAGCATAGAAGAAGCAAACAGTCAGGATTCTGCCCAATATCAGAAAGAGTTGGAAGAACAAGAAAGATTGGATGCTGAAACAAAGCAAGCCTACAAGTCCTTTACGCCAAAGGTTATTGAAACAAAGATGAATTTTAATGACGAAGCCAATAAGATTCAATTTGAATTTAAGTATGAACCAACAGCAGAGGATTTTGCAAAAGTACAAGAAGTAGCACTTGACCAAATTAAGTTTTGGGAACGGTACAAAAATTCGGATGGAAGCCCGAATAGAGAATTGTTCATACAGGATATGCACTTCATCCTTAACAGGGAAAAGATAATGCTTGAAGCAATGAAACAGGCTAAAAATGCAACATTGAAGTCGCAACTACCAGATAATTCAAATAATGGAATAGGTCAAAGGCAAATGCCATCAAACCAAGAACCAAATGAATTACACAAGTATATGCAGGCAGCAGGTGTGGTTTAACTAATGAATCAAATTATTCATTTTTAAATTAAAAAATCATGCCATCAGCAATAGTAAGGGGTGCAACAGGTCAACCGGGATCGGTAGCATATCCATCGGGAATAACCACAGGTATATTCAACGAATTAAACTTTGTAATCTCTGATTACATACCGGGATTAATCGCAAAATACGGTAACAGTTCTTATGCCCTTATAATGGAAATTTTGGGCAGGTCAGCCGTTGAGCAGGTAAATACAACCACAAATACTTTCTCACACTTTGAAAAAGGTCGTCCTTTCGGTTCTGGTTTGGTTAATGCCAATGTTACCAGTTCAGTTGCAGGTGCGGCTATTAATATTACCCTGAAAAGCCCTGAATCTTATAATGATGGGGCAACAGGTACACAATCTCCATTCCTGTTAAATCAGGTAGTTAAAATACGTTCTAACGGGCGTAAATTTCGTGTAACTAATATTACCCGTACAACAGGTGCATTTGTAATTGAAGCTACTCCTTTGGGAGCATATACGCTTATCACAGGTACTACCGGAACTACACTTAATGCAGGTGAAGGATTGGAAACTTTTGGTAATCAATTAGCAGGTGAAAGTTCAGATTCACAAGGCACAATGCAACAAAAGATGTACCGTTATGATAATACCTGTACTGTTTTACGTGCATCTACCAAGTCAAGTGATTTGGCAGGTATGAATAAAACACAGATTAATTTCGGTGGCGGTAATTTCTATGAGCCCGCATTGGCTATTCAAACCATGAATCAGAATATGATGATGGATATTGAAGATGCTGTAATGGAAGGTGTACCTTATGCCAATACAACCGATACAGGAACAGTAGGTGTTATCCCTGCCGTTGAAGCAAGGGGTTCAGAAGTTGACTATGTTCAGTATCAGTTTGCAATAGGTGATTTCCAAAACCTTACAAACGTATTGGATGCCAACGGTGGCCCACGTGAATACCATTTCCTGCAAGATTTAAAGCAACGTCAGGACATTAACAACCTGTTATTCGGTAAGTACCTTAATGGTGCTATCAGCTACGGTTCAGTAGGGATGAGCCAAGAAGCAGCCGTATCATACGGTTTCCGTGGATTCTCAACAGATACATTTGATTTCTTTTTCCACCGTTACAAAGGATTTGGTGCAGAAGCAACATTCGGTTATACTCCTACACAGGGAGATTACAGGGCGTTCTTCGGTCTTGCAGTACCGCAAGGAACTATTGTAGATGCAAAAGATGGTGCAACCCGTCCGCAATTACAATTTGTTTATCAGCAAAATCCTGATATTACCGCAGGTCAAAGGATTTACAGTTGGGATTTAGGTTATACCAAAGCAACTAAAACAACTATTGCCGAAAATAAGTATGAGCAGATTTCATACGTTGGTAGCAGGGTTTTAGCAGCAGAACAGTTTAGCATACTAAAAGGTGTCGCTTCATAGTTAGTAGATAATACAGGGAACAGCAATATCGCTGTTCCCTAATTTTTAAATATAAAAAAAATGGCAAACGCAACCACAATGGAAGCCCCATTATTAAAAAAAGAAAAAGAGTTCATTGAAGTTGAAGGATTAAAAGTAGTAAAGGATTCAAACGAGCATCGTGCATTATTGCAGGAATTTGATGTTAACAAGAAATATGTTTTTGAGTTATCGGCAAAGAACATGGAACTGGATAAGCCAGTGTATGATGCAAGAACAAACAGACCTTTACCACCTAAACCATTTAAGCCTTATCAAAATCTTATTATGACTTCCCAAATAGTTTGGAATAATGGAAGGGTTGGGATACGGTATTATGATGGATGCACTTCAATATTTGTTTCGGAACAACCAAAGGAAAAGGATGTAATAGATCAGCTTATACAATCAACAAGAAGGCGGCAGTTCCTTAATGGTAAAATGATTGTTGATGGGTATGAGAAAATGTTATTACTTTATTTGAGTATTTGCAGTTGGAATACCGATAGCTTATTTAGAACAAGTACGGCACATCAAATATTTACACCGCAAAATTCAGATAAGATAGCAACAGCAGAATCAGAAAAATTAGACTTGATTGAAGAAGCAATGGGTTATGCAAGGGAAGCAAGCCTTACAAAGATGCTTATTCATTCAGCCTATTTAGGGATACCAACTACTGATTATGATTCAGGTAATGAACTTACCGAAAAAGAAATCAGGACTGAATACCGTAAAGTGGCAAGTAAGAACCCAAAAATGTTTATTGAAAGCTATGGTAATAAACAACTTGAAATCAAATATTTCATTGACCAAGCATTGTTAAAAGGGATAATTAATAACAAGGTTAACCCTAACAAGGCAGCATGGGGGAAAAACAATACGGTGATATGTGATATTTCAGGGCTTAAAACAAATGATGCAATTTCGCAGGCATTGTTTGAGTTCTCAAAGACAGAGGCGGGTGAAGAATTTGTAGTACAGTTAAAGGCTATTAGCGAATAATAACGCTAAATAAGATAATGTGGAGCAGCCTGTTTTTATTCTATAAGGACAGGCTGCTTTTTAAATAAACAGGATGAATACACTAAGCGTTGATAAAATATATTCTGAACTTAAATTTTTATTAAGGCAGAATCAATCTGGTGGCATAAGCACTACTGATTTTTTTAACGCATGGAACATAGAACAAAATGCTTACCATTCAGATTTATTGGGCAAGTGGCAAGCAAGAAGTAATGGGAAGTCAGGTATGAACACAGGTCTTATTATGAATGAAACCATAATGACAGACCTTTCGCCATTTATAATTGAAGGTTCTATTGCCATATCAAGCGGTACAGTTACAAAGCCTGATGATTTCATTTACGGTTTAGCAAGAAGGTTATCAGTAAGCAGCGTTGAATATCTTGTAAATAAAATAGAGCATGGGCAAATATTTTATGTCAATAATGATACCATAGACCCACCAAGCATAACAGACGGGTGTTATTACATAGTTGAGTATGAAGATAGATATAATGTCCTACCAACAGCAGCAACAGGTAATTTATTATTGGATTATGTGGCACATCCTACGGATATAAAATATGGATTTACATACGATGCACAAAATAGGCAAGTGTATAACGCAGGATTAAGTGTGCAACCGAAATGGTCAATACCTACCTGCATTGAAATTACAAAAAGAACATTAAGCAGTTTTGGGGTATCTTACAAAGACAAGGATTTTCAAAACTTCGGATCAAAAAATATTGTTACAGGGGATTCATAAAATTATAAAATCATGGCAAGTACAATTTCACCACAAAATTTTAAATCAACAATCAGCACACAGATAACATTGGGAGGACAACCAAGAGTTACTGAAACACAGTTTATTGTTGAAGATGTAAATGAATACGATAACCGTATTATGAGTATTCCAACAGGTTCAGAAGTTGCAGTAGTGGCTTTTAGTGCATCTGTTGGTGCAGGTACTTTTATTACAGGGGATTTAAAGTATTTACAGATTACCAATAAGGACACTACCAACTATGCAAGGATACGGGTTAAGAAAAGTGGTGCAGATACATTTGACCATAGGCTTAATGCAGGAGAACCTTTTATATTAGGCAATGTAAAAGAAAGTGTAAGTGCAACAGCAGCAGCATTTATAGCTTTTGAAGATGCCGATAGTGTTAATATGCAGGCTTACGGTGCAGCAGTAGATGTAGAGATTATAGTAGTTTCAATTTAATAAATTATGGCTTTAGGATTCACTTGGGAACAATTTATAAACAGATTTGAAAGGCATATAAATAATGACTTTCCGGGGGCTGATTTTACAATTTCTAAATCAGAAATTTTGCTTTATATCAACGAAGCAATGTCATTTGGATTAGTAGGACAAGTATGGCAAGGGGCAAAGGCAACAGGATTTATGGAAGTTCCTGAAGCATACCTAATACAATTCGAATTAGATGCCTTAACACAAGATACCGTTAGTGGATATTGGACAACCACATTACCACAGCCACCATTATCATTGCCATTGGGGTATAGTATAAACAGGGTTTACCCTGCAACAGCAGGATATGGTCAAGGGCAAGATTGCATTGCTATAAAAGCAAACAGGGTAGGCAGAAGAAAAAGTATGCCAATGCAATATGGCGTTAGGTATTGGGTAACAGGTAATAAACTTTGGTTGGCAGCAAGCGATGGAAGTTCTTTACTTAATCAGGTTTTTTATGCAGAAATGCCAAGCACAAGAGCCGTATTAGTAACAGACTATATCAATTTACCAGATGATGCACAATCATTTATTTTTGATAAAGTAATGGCAAGAATAAAAGAAAGGTTAGGATTACCTATGGACACAATAAAGGATGATCTGCCACAAGGGAATAAGGCATCTTAATTTTTAATTTAAAAACAAAATTATGGCGAAGGCTAAAAAAGAAAAAGTTGTTGAAGATGAAATTAAAGAAGAACAACCAACAGAAATATTACCAGAGGAAGTACCATTTGAAGCGCCTATTTCTGATGTAATGGAACAGGGGGGCATAAAAAATCCTGTTTACATACCTGATATTCCTGCACAAATGATTGAGCAACCCAAAAAAGAAACAGAAATTGAATTTTTAGAAAGGATACTGTATAAACAAGAAGATGGTGGTTTTGGAAGGCATTTACACCCAATGATTAAAGAAAGAATTAAATTAATTAGTTAATGGCAACTGATATAGATTATTTAACACCACTAAAGACCGTTGTAGCATATTTTCAGGATGCTAATGGGAAAAGTGACGGAGATCAGGACAAGGCATGGTTATTGGGGTTACGTGCATTGACAGACCTTAATTATGAATTTAGTGGACAAATACAAACAGTAAGATTACCTAAGAACGCTAACCAAACAGTTAGTTTCCCCGCAGGTGTATTATTTTGGACTAAGGTTGGGTTACTTAATGAAAGTGGGCAAACTGTAACCATAAAAATAAATAATAGTTATACAAAGTGGCGTGACTTAAACCCCAATAGGATAGAATTACTTACCCCTGATGTTAATAATTCTATTGAAGCACTTACAGCAGCACCGTTATTCCTTAATTACTATTATAATGGTAACTATTGTAATTTGTTTGGAGTTAGTAATGGATTAATACAATACGGCGAATGTAGAGTAGATGAAGAAAACAGGGTTGTTATTTTAAGCCCTGATTTCCCTTATGACCACATCATGTTTGAGTATATGTCAGCACCACAGAAGCAAGATGACTATATGTGTCCAACAGCGTTACAGGAAGCGGTTATAGCATTTATAGAATGGAAATTAAAGTTAGCACCAAGAGAAATGTATATTGCTGCAAAGGTGGAAGCAAGAAGGCGTATGCCAAATAAAAGAGTTACGCTACAACAGATAAATCAAGTGGTAAGGGAATCAAATTCCATGAAATTGCGTTCATAAAATGAATAATAATGGCATCACCAGAAGGAGTTACAGCAGGAGGGGATATAGTAATTATTTCTGTTTATAATTTAGGCAGCGGATTTGGCATTAGGGCAATACCTAACCTAAATAGTCAAAGTGGGTATCCTTCGGTAAGCGGTTCAGTTGGCACAGTATATAAGATAGGTTATAATGTATATAATGTAATTGTGGGGAACAAAGTAGGGTTTAAAACAGAATGTTTTTTTTCTACTGATTTGGGGGAAACATTTGCGGCAATAGATAAGAGCAACATTTTATTAACGTATGAATTACCACCATAATAGATGATTGAATTAAAGAATTTTACAGGAATAATGGATACTGATAGCCCTAATGAAAACATTGGGGCAGGTTCTATTAAAATGGGTCGGAACATTCGTTTCAGGGGTGATAAGGGGAATTACAGGATAGAAAACATTGAAGGTAGTACGTTATTGCCATGTAACTTACCCGCAGGTGTAAATGAATGTATTGGTTCATATTATGACGAATTAAGGCAAAGGATATTTTACTTTTTATATAACTCAAATGCAGTCCATAGCATACGGTATATAGACCTTGACACACAAGATATAACCAATCTATTAGTATGCGGTACAAATACTGACGGGGATATTTTAGGGTTCACATTGGATGGTAAGATTTACGATGTAAAAATGTTGTACGGTGATACTGAACAAGGAGATACACTATACTTTAATAATTCTCAAAGTGAACCATGCCAAATAAATATTGAACGTACTGTTGCAGGTACTTATGGAACAATGACAAGGGATTTTTTAGAAGTAATTAAATACCCTGCAAACAGACCACCTTATGTAACCTATGGTGATGATAATACAGTTACAGTAAATACACTTCGTAAAAAGCTATTCAGATTTATGACACGACCTGTTTATTATAGCAGGGAAAAAAGTGTTGTGAGTATGAAAAGCGAACTACCGTTACCAATTAATGCAACGGATACAACTATTGATAAAGACCCAACAAAGAATTGTAAAATATCTATTGTATATGAAACATTAGGGGCTGATGTAGAAAAGATTGAAATATTAGGGCAGGTAAGTGGTAAGTCAGATGAAAACGGGGTAGTTGACCCCAACGCTTTTAGTGACCCATTTCTAATTCAAACTATTGATAAAGCTGCATTAAGTTTAAGCGATAATGATATTGCCACATTCGTATTTTATAATGACCAAGCCTATACAGAAATTGACCCCGAAGATGCAATACAGTTATTTGACTTAGTTCCATTAGAAGCTAATTCATTGGAAATGCTAAACGGCAATGTACCTATTTACGGTGGCATTACAGAAGGGTTTGATCTTATCCCAATTACATCAACAGTTACACCAAACCCGATAGCAAGGGTAGATACACAACTACCTTATATTTTCGTAGGTAGCCAATCAGGGGATAGTGCTTTTGGTACAGGTAATATTCATATAGTAATTGTAGGTACAATAGGTATTGGATATGTATTTACATTTATTACCACAAATGAAACAATAACATATACAACATTAGTAGCAACAACAACAGATGCCATAAATGGGCTTAGTGCATCAGCAGTTGTAGCAGGATTTACCGTTGTTTCATCAGACAGTGAAAATTTAGTTATCACAAAGACGGGTGAAAGTTTCCAGGAAGTTGTTCGTGCAGCCCCAATCCTTGCAGTAACAAACGGGCCTGCATATAACTGGAATGATAAAGAAGCATTGGGTACTGTTTATTTTGATAAGGCAGGTAGAACAAATGGGGTTATAACAAAACAAACCATGTCTTACCAAACATTGAATTATACTGAAAGTGGTGGTGTCCCTAATATAACACAATTATCATTATCTATAAGTACAAGACCTCCTGATTGGGCATATTACTTTTCAATAGTCAGAACAAAAAGTTTGGCTAAACTTAAATTTCTTTATTGGGTAAGCGATACAACGTATAAGGATACTGAATTTGCATGGATAAGTATTGAAAACCTAAATACATTTATAGAAAAAAATAAGCCTAATTCAAACCACCTTGCCTATGACTTTGCACCGGGGGACAGGATACGTTTTATCAAGGTTTTAAGTGGCAGCGTAAACACAGTTTATACAAATCAGGATTTTACTATTATAGGTCAGGAATTATCCCCTACTATAAATTCAATAGTAAGACCGGGACAGTTTATTAAAATAGCATTACCTACAACAAGTGCAACATTTGATTTTGGTACAAGTGCTTTTTTCAACTATGAAATTGAACTTTATACACCTGCACAATCAGTAGCAAATAGCCTAAACAAGTATTACGAAATAGGTGAAAGATATACCATTGGTAATCCAACTTTGTCAACAAGGTATCATCAGGGGATGACACAAAATCAAACATCAGATTTAGTTACACCCGCATCCTTTACTTTAAATAAGGGTGATTTTTATTACCGTAACAGGCAGATAAATGTAGGTTCAGAATATACCTATGAAATAACTCCATACGAACAAGGTATAGGTAGAACAACACTGTACCTTAATTTTACAGACCAAACATACACAGACCCCAATATAACTCCCGGTTCATCACCAAATGCAAGTTTAGTGGGGTTTGTCCTTGCATCCAATACAGATAGGGCAATACTAAATATAACAAGTGGTACGTATGATTTTAGGATAAAAGGCTCAATAGCTGTAAACTTTAATGATTTTGGTGAAATATTTTCTTACTATTTACAAGATAGCAATGGCAATGTAACATACTTAGTTGCACCAACAGGGTTTACAGGTATTACACAAGGCCCGCACGTATTTGATTTTGATGTTACGTTTTCATTGACTGGCCCTGTAAGGTTATTCATTTTTGCATTTTCATCAGGCGATTATACCAACTCAAAATCATATTCAACAAGCGAAATAAAAATAACAAGACAATTACCATTTACCGTTCCTGTTATTGATGCCAACTATTCGGATTATTTTGAAAGTGAAGTTAATTCAAATGGCAGACCATTCATTGAACAACCCGGAGCAGCAAGAAGTTACAATCCAATACTGTTAAGGTGGGGCAGACCAAATATAATTAACACAAACATAAATGAAGTAAGCAGGTTCACAGTACTAAATTTTGATGAAATTGATCTAACAAAGGGGGATATAATGCTGCTTAGTGCTGAAAATAGGATATTGAATGTGTTACAAAAAAGAGGTTGTGGGTGGTATGCTATTTATGCAAAGGTTCTTCAAGATACAAAAGGGGAAAACGTAATTACAACCACCGATGAAATACTAACCCGTAATAATATTCAATACTTAGCGGGTACTTATGGTATAGGAGATGGTAAGGGAAGTTTTGCCAAGACAAAATTAGGGTATTTCTTTACCGATTCAGTAAGAGGGTATCAGGTAAGACGTTCTATGGATGGGCTTACTCCAATAAATGAAATATTCTTTGGGCAATACATGATAAGGAATATAATTACAAAATACAATGATGGGTATTTAAGACCTAATGGGGCATTGGCAATTATATTAGGTTACTATGATTATTTTGAAGAACAATACGTTGTTTTCTGTCAAAGCGGAACTTATGATGGGGTAACAATACCAGATAATAACTTTGCTTTTAATGAAAAAAGAAAAGGGTATGCTACATTCTTTGACTATAATCCTGAATGGATAATTTGTGCCCAAGATATAACTTATGGGTGGAAGGATGGGCAGCTTTATATTTTCAATAATACCACTAATTACGGTAAATTCTTTGGAATACAAACATACCCAAGCATTACATTGGTTTTCAATAGCAAGGAATCCATGAGAAAGACGTTTAATAACCTTTCTTACCAATCCGATGAACCGTGGGAAAGTCCTGATAATGGGGATATTTTAACTTCTGAAATTAATGACCAAACAGGTTTAAGACAAATATCAGCATTGATAGCCGAAGATTATAAGCAACGTGGTAATTACCTTGATGCAGCACTTTTAAGGGATGCAAATAGCATGGCAGATGCAAGGGAAGCATTATTGGATGGGGATTACCTTTCAGGTACTTGGTTAGAAGCAAAATTAACTTACTTTGGAGATAAGCAAACACATTTAGATTCAGTATATTTGAATTGGGAAAACCAACCAAGAAATTTTTAAATGAACGAAACATTCGCCATACAGGAAATAAGTAAAAAGAACGAAGGCATAGATGCTTTGGAAAAGCTAATGTTAGATGAATTGCCACCAGCCTTAGAGGAATTGACGCACACATTTACGCCTGAACTTTATTCTCGCACTTGGAAAGCTAAAGCAGGGACTATTTGGGTATCAAGAGTTCATAAAACCTGCCACCAATTTGTTATTTTAGAAGGGGCTTTAAGTGTTTGGATAGATGGGAAGGAAACGTATTACGAAGCACCGTATCATGGAATAACAAAGCCCGGAACACGCAGGATATTGTATATTTTTGAAGATACTACTTGGGTAACTTTCCATAGCAATCCTGATAATCTTAATGAAGATGAAATAGTAGAACTAATAACTGAAAAACACGATAATAAATTATTTAGTGAAGAAGATAAAAGATTGCTTGCAGCAATAAGAAGTAATATTGAAACAAAATATTTAACAACATAAATTTACCATTATGAGTATGGCAATAATCGGGGCTGTGGTAGGAGTGGGTACGGCAGCCTATGGTATTATATCAAGCAGCACAAAAGAAAAACGTGCAAGGCGTGAAGTTGATAGGCTAAATGCTAATCAACCCATAGAAACTATTCCTACTGAAATAACAAAAAATCAGGAATTGGCATCATTACGTGCTAAAACAGGATTGCCTTCTGAACAGTATTCAATGGCTCAAAAAAATATTCAAAGACAACAAGCAAAGACTTTAAGAAGTGCCACTGACAGACGTATGGGATTAGGGTTACTTGCATCAGTAGATGATAATGCTAATAGGGCTATGGGTAATTTAGATGCCCAAAATGCAAATGCAAGATTGCAAAATGAAAAAGTATCAATGGATACAAATAATCAAGTAGCTAATTGGAAGAAAGGTATTTACGATAGAAACGTAAGGCAGGTATGGGAAAGGAACAGGGATTATAATATGGCAGTAGTTGGTCAGCAACAACAGAATAAAGCCAATGCAATTAATTCAGGAATAAACCTTGCAGCATCAGCATTAATTAGTAGTGGCATTGGAAGAAGTGGTAGCAATTCAGGATGGGCAAGCGGATTGTTTGGTAATGGGAATAAAGCAAGAAGTACAACGTATAGTGGTGGTGGGGTTGAAAAACAATATTACGATGCTAATGGCAATCCAGTTTATAATGCTTAATAAGGTATAGATGATAAACAATTTTTCAAATCGGCAAGCATACGGGGATATTTATACTATCCCTACAAGTGCTGTTGATAATATAGCAGCACGTTTAATTCAAGAACAAAGGCAACGTGAATTAGAAAAACGCCAACAGGATAAAGCATTAGAAGATGAATTTGCAAAGAACGTAGCAGGCGTTAAGTCGGCAGATATTCCAGAAATAACACAAGCATATAACAAATTTAAACAAGCACACATTGAATTACAAAGAAAAGGTAATAAAGCTACTCCTGAAGACCAAATGAAAGTAATGCTTGAAAAAGCAAATGCCTTTAGTGCCATTAATGCAAGTAAAGAAGATAAAGAATATTTAGCATTAAGGGCAAAAGAAGGGAAGAATAATAAAAGATACAACCCTGACTACCAAATAAGAATCAATGAAAAACTAAATACACCAACATCAAAAAGAAACAGAGATTTAGATGATGATGATTTGTTGTATAAATATGCAATGCCTAATATTGATAAAGAAATAAAGGCTGCGGTAACTCCACCTATGGGTAAAGAAGTAGTAGAGATTGATTTAGGTGTTGATGGTTCAGACCCGTTGAAGGATAAGAAAAAAACATACAAGGTAATTAATCCACCAAATGCAGTTTATAATAGTTTGTATCATGGGATTGGTAGCAGGGCTGATAATGACGCTTTTTCACAATTTATGATTAATAGTTTAAATGATGATGAAAAGAAAAAGTTAAGGACTGATTTTGAAGTTAAAATTGCATCACCTGAATTTAAAGCGGTTTATGGGGACGTTCAGCCATTCCCTGAATCAGCAAGTAAAACAGATTTGGGAGAAGCGGTAGCATTAAAGGTTATGCAGTCTTTTGTTGATTTACCACTAAACGGAACTGAAAAATCAGTTTTAAATGCAGATAGAAATAAAGATAGGGCATTGGAAGATTGGAAAATAAAAGAAGCTATTAAAAATCGTGAGTGGGATAGAAGAAGACCATTACGTTTTGCGGATAGTATGAAATTAATGTTGGCTAATAAAGCAGCAGGTCAGCCATCATTAGATACAGGGTACTTATCAGATGAAGTAGCAGATGAAGTAGGAGAAAACCAAACAGTAACATTGGGTGGTAAGCAAAGGGAAGTAAGGGTTATTTATACTGATAAGGTTGATCCGAAAAGGTTGGCAATTATTAATGCCAAAGGGCAAGTTAAACCAATACCAATAAAAGTACTTGATGCAAATACAGGTAAACCAACAGGTGAAATTAAGATGGGTTATTACCAAGATAGAACAACAGGTGATTGGGAAGGATTAGATGGTCAAGGTAATACAAGAGTAATAAGCAGGGAGAGAGTAAAAGATGATTACATAAAAGAAGCAGCACCAACTAAGTTCAAAAATCAAACAGGCACAAAGGCAAGTGAGAATACAAAGGG
>Ga0138256_10004228_pt1 | contig 15275 bp, 14 predicted proteins | sample KNB2016incub_MG_FD_105486 | JGI IMG/M metagenome (GOLD analysis project Ga0138256, IMG submission 105486) | Active sludge microbial communities from wastewater in Klosterneuburg, Austria - KNB2014incub_MG | ecosystem: Engineered > WWTP > Activated sludge > Unclassified | place: Austria... | reverse complement strand
TTTGCCGATAGCGTCAGCAGTTCACTTCGTGCTTCGACATTTCACGCTGGCACCACACGAACGAACGGCGGCCAGGCTGACAGGCCGGATTCTCTCGCTATTCCGCTGGCAGACGCCCAACGATCGCCGAAATCTTCGCTTTTTTCCCACTCCAATGATTTATGTTCGTTGATCGACATACTTCTTCGTCATATCGAGCTCAGCGGCGATGCAATGGAGCGAGGAGTCGACCGGGTCGGTCGCTCGGAAGAGGAGCAGATTGGGCAGGATGACGACGACACAGATGAAATCACCCCGTCGCCGTCTAGCCAAGAGTTCACCGACGCGCAAATAGCAGATGCTGTTCGTCAGAAGGCCGCGAAATTGGTGCGCCGCATGTGTAAAGCGATGGAGAATACAGATCGCTCGCCGACGTCGACCATGACCTTGGTAGTTCAACTACTTGGCGTCATGGCGCTACTCCGCGAACTGGCCCATCTGGAATCTACCGATCGCTGGAAGCGAGCCCGAACATCGTTGGTGCGTCCTGAAGATCTCGATGAGCTTCTGTGTGTCGCTTCCGGGACGCTGCTCGCGGACGGCAGTGTCGACCTCCTGGCGTTGTCTGACAGTGATGGCGAGCCGCCTGTGGAAATGACTCAGCTTCGCGCGCTAATGTTGTGGCTTGCTTGGATATCGAAGTGGGAGTGGTGGACTCCTTCTGAGCACCGCATCAATGAAGATCAACTGGAAGAACGGATGGTTGGAAACGCCAAACTTCTGGAGCTGGTCCGACATAGCGCAAATGATCAGGAACTATGGCCGATGCTCCAGCAGAGTATCGAACGGACATTGCCCTCAGACCCGATTGCTGCCGCTGCCGCGACGCGCTGGCTTGAGCGACATCAACTTCTAAGCGGACAGCTATGCGCGCTCACTTGCGAGGATGACTTGCCGCAAAACAGCTCACTGCTCCCGATCAGAGCGGGCGATGTCGTCTCGGTGCCGGGCGCAATTGCCTATCCAACGATCGCAATTTCCAACGATGGCCAGTACGTTCCCCTGGGCTTTGGGCACAAGAAAAAGGCGCGTAGCTTTGGGGTCGCTCACGTCAGGTTGATCGCTCGGCTTTAGCTGAGAATGAAGAATGTGTTCTGTGGCAGATGACGGCTTGATGGCGCAGTTTCCGTCTAGCCCTGGTCAATCCAATTCGATCTGAGGCGAGTCAGCGCTCGTTATGGCTAATCCTATCTCCAGCATCCGACGCAGCAACGCTTGAGCCATCTCGTCCGTGCCTCGGCTAGACCCGTTGCCTAGGCACCCAGGCGGTTGCCGGGATCCTGGATGAACTCACTTTGTCGGCGCACCGACGCAATGTCGGGCACCGATACCCGCGCGTTTTCGCCCGAAATCCGCCAGCTGAGATTTCCGCTGCCTTCGCGATTGCCGACTTACGGTTCGTCGACGCGTTCGATCGTTTCCTCGATCCTGCAATCGAGATAGGCGCACAGTCATATCGATGGCTGGAAAGTTGCCTCTGGCAGCCGCTACCCTTGCAATAGAAGCGGCGTCATTCTGTCGTATCTATCGGCTCCCCACCTAGGCTGCGATGCTCAAAGCGCCAACGCCGGAAGGTTCGTGCCGCTCGCAAGTTGAAGACCTCCTCTGATAGCACGTCACAGTAAGTCAGTTCGATCCATCGCCACTCATCATTTAGTTTGCAGCGCTCGGCGAATAGCGCTTCAAGGCGCACTTTCGCTTGCTCGACAGCCACAGCATTCTCGGCATTGCCAGCTTCGTAAACGAGATTGATGCCAAGGACATATGGATCGTCGGGATCTGCGCGCTCAGTGTCGTCGTCGAAGTCGAAATAGATTCCTACAAGGTGTGCCGAGTGGCGCTTGCCGAGGCTTTCGAAACGGCTGCCGACGCCACTTTCTTTAAGCCAATTTATGAAGGCATCAGGAAACTCGCAGCGGGCGTAACGCTGCGCAAGCCATCGGCGCAGCAGCGCGCGATGCTCGCTGGTATAGGACCGCTCGGCCCATGGCTCGTGCTGAAATAAGTCTGCTTTGGGCACTTCGCAACGTTGCGCAATACCGTAGTGCACCCACTCGGCGGAAGGTGTTCCCTCAGCACCAAGATGGAGCTTTCGGATCGAGTGGCCGTTCTGCGAAGTTGCTTCGTCCTCGCGGACGACGATGCCGATCAAGAGCTCTACTGTGGGCTCCACCTCGGCCTCACTCGCAATGTCACAACTGTGGCTGATGACCAGCGCGCGATGGGTGTCGTGTTGTGCAGGGTCGATTACACCCAATGAAACGGCGGTGTCTGGTGCAAGCAGGTCTCCTTGGCGCCAGGCGGTGGGCATCTTCGTAGGTTCTCTCAGCCGAGCAGGTCGAGGTCGACAGCACCTCGGTTGCCATTGCGGCCCTGTAGGCGCTGCGCCAAGCGTTCACGCTGTGTCGCTTCTCGAATCAAGATATCTGACAGTTGACCTATTGCGTGATCGGCATTCGCGCCCTCTGCCAGCTTCTGCAGCAGTGTGGTCCGGCCTTCGATGGCGCGATGGGCCACGCGACCCACCTGTGCCTCCAGCAGGTGCAGTCGTGGTGCGATCGCATTGGCCATCGCGCACAGTCGCTCGGCGTTCTCGGGGCTGATCGGATTGCCGTTCTGCCAACTGTAAATGGTAGGTCTGGAGACGCCGAACAACTGGGCGGTTTCGGCTACGCTCAGGCGGAGCGCTTGGCGAATCGACTTCAATTCAACAACGAAGCCTTGATCGGTTGCCGCCGCTTGCAGGTCGTGCACAGCCCGAGACGCCGAGCCTGTGCCGAAGTGCTTGAGGATCTGTGCGGGGCTAACGCTACCGCCCGTGCCGGCCAAAACGCCAATAAGTGTCACCGCAACCGTGTTCTGCCAGATACCGTTGCGCCGGGGCTCGACGGGCTGCCACGAGCGAAGTTCGTAGGTCATGGTCACTCCCAAGTCGTAAGTGCGTGTGATGTCACCAGTGCTTTGAAGCATTGGGAGAGAGCGGATTTCAATTCGGCCAGTTCGGCCTTGGTTGCTTGCGTGCTGAAGTCGACGCGCTCCTCATCAAAGCTATCGCAGTCCAGCATCACAGTTTCACCCGTGTGTGCAAGAAATCGCTCGGCCAGTTTCAAGCGGAATGGCGCCAGGTCCGGCGGTGCGCCGATGCCCTCAGGTATTCGCACCGTTCGCACAAGCAGAGTGCGGGAGCCGTTCCTAAACACTGACTCGGTAAGGGTCTGCTGATGCTCGAGGGTGTTTCCGACCAAGCCGATGAATCCCAGCGCTTGCGGCACCAAATACTGATCCAGCAACTCGCCGCTCAATGGTTGCACTGCATCAAGCATGCGCATGCCGAGTCGGTCGCAGTATTCAATGGTGCGATGGCGATGGATGATCTCTAGTGCGCGCAAGAAGGTGTCCGAGAACTCCTCGAACACCGGATAGTCTGTCAATTCGTAGGTCAAGGCGCTGGGATCCAGCAGAAATGCGGCTGTCTGCGCCTTGTTGCGATATACGAAGCGAGTGATGGCTTGGTCACGCACCGCCATGCCCCCTCCCTCACTCGGGGAGACCTCTAGCGCCTGCACCTTCGTTTCGCTGTAGTCAGGAAAGCCCGCTTCGCGGAACGCTTCCTGCAAGGCCGGCAGGAAAGGTTCCATGACGAGCACCGGATTGAAGCGCATCTGTGCAAGCGTGAAGCAAACCGGCGCCTTGCTCAGTCGTGTGCCCATAGGGATCCCCTTTCTTCAGAATCTGACTTTACAGTTCACTTGACAGAAAGACAACGAGAATTCGATTGAGTTCCGCGTGATGAAGACCCTGGTTTGCCTCCGCCCAGTTCGGCTGTTTCGTGTGATTTGGCCGCAGAAACTCAATGCCGCGCGGTAGTGGCCCGGCATAAAACGTCTTCGCCGATGGAAATGAGCAGCGGCTCCGCCGAAGGGCGCGTAGAGCCTGAGGTCGCGAGTTGCCGATGAGATGTCGGGCACCGACACCCGCGCACTTTTGCCCCTAAATCCGCCAGCTGAGATTTCCGCTGCCTTCGCGATTGCCGACTTACGGCTCGTCGACGCGTTCGACCATTTCCTCGATCTTGCAATCGAAATAGGCGCACAACTTGTCTAGTGTGTCCGAGCGGACAGCGTGGCTGTGCTTGAGCATTCGCGACAGCGTAATGCGGCCGATGCCCGTCGCGGTGGCCACCTCGATCAAGGTGATCCGGCGGCGTTCGCGGAATTCTTTGTCCGCCATTCTCTCTTTCAATTTGAATCGAATCATAAAATATGAACGCCATATGAATCATTAATGATGCGAACGATTTATGGGTATTGCGTCAATTCATTCGTGGGGTATTCCTGATGTATGGATCATCTTTGATTCATACGTTGACTACATAGCCCCAAGGAGTACACCCATGAGCGAAACGTATCTTACCACCGACCAACTCGCCGATCGTATTCACTATGACACCCGAACCATTCGGGATCGCCTGAAAGATTCGGTCCTTCTGGAGGGCATTCACTACTTCCGTCCGTTTGGTGGCCGCAAGCTCCTTTTCATCTGGGAGGCGATCGAACGTGACATCAAGCGTTGCACGCTCGCTGACGCCATTCCGATGGCTGGTGGAGGTGTTGCTCATGGCTAATGTCATCTGCCGCAAGGATACGGGCCTCCTGCTGTTGGACTTCCGCTATCTCGGTCAACGCTGCCGGGAACAGACGCGCCTCCCGGACACCACGGCCAATCGCGCCCGCCTTACCAAGCTGGCCGACCGAATCAGCAAGGCAATTGGTCAGGGCACGTTTGTGTATACCGAATACTTCCCTGACAGTTCGCGCGCCAAGAAAATGGACGGCGGGAATCGGGCATTGCCGGAATCGGTGGCCGACATTGCGCAATCTGATACCCGCGCAGAGGACGTCACTCCGACGTTCCGCGAGTTCGCCGAACTGTGGTTCGTCGAATCCGAGCCTCGCTGGCGGCCGCAATATCGCCTGGCTATCCGCGCCACGATGGAGAACATCCTGTATCCCTCGTTTGGCGAAAAGCGTTTGTCGCAGATCAGCCGCGCCGACGTGTTGGCTTTCCGTGCGCAGATTGCAAAGCGACCCGGGCGCGCAGGGCAGAGTCTTTCGGCAAAAAGCATCAACAAGCTGATGACGCGGCTCAAGGCCATCCTCGGCGAAGGCTGTGATCGCTTCGCACTCAACTGCCCGACGCGTGGCATCAAGCCGCTCAAGCAGAAGCGTGCGGACATCCGCCCCTTTTCACTCGACGAAGTGACGCTTCTGATCAACACGATCCGCAGGGACTACGCGCCCTACCTCACCGTGCGTTGCTTCACCGGATTGCGTACCGGGGAAGTGAATGGATTGCAGTGGATCGACCTGGACTTCGAGCGCGGTGTGTTTCGTGTCGAACGGACACATTCCCGGAATGGCGATGGGGAGACCAAGACGGAATTGTCGAAGCGGGAAATTCCGATGGTGCCGCAGGTTCGGGCCGCGTTCGAGCAGCAGCGGTTGCGCGCGGTCAAGGGCTGTCCGTGGGTATTCACGACGGAACGTGGTGGCCCGATCGATGCCGTTAACTTCACCAATCGCATCTGGTACCCGTTGCTGCGGTACCTGGACTTTCAAAAACGGCCTCCGTACCAGATGCGCCACACCGCGGCCACGCTCATGTTGGCAGCGGGAGAAAACCCGGAATGGGTGGCGCAGATCCTCGGCCACTCGACCACCGAGATGCTGTTCCGCGTCTACTCGCGATTCGTCCCCAACAACACGCGCAATGACGGCCGTGCCTTCACGGGGCTGCTTAACGCACGCGAGATTGCGGCTGAGGCGAATAGTGACCCCAGCGAGGCGTCAGCGACGCTGGGGAGCATGACTGCGGCACAGAAAGCCGAATTGTTCGCCGAGTTGTCGCGCGAGCAGTCTACGGGAGGGTTTCAGTAATGAATGCATTGGCAATGATTCTCTCGAAAGGATCTGTAGCGCTGACAAAGGACGCTCGCCGAGCGGCCTCGGGGCACTACTCCGCCTTGGTGGCACGTGGCACCACTCGACTCTCGTTCGCCCTGTCGGTGCACGACACCCACGGCGGACATGAAGACACGTCGCACAAATGGCTTAGCGCCTCACGATCAAAACCGAACCCAATGAAACAAGGAGCAACGTCATGGAAGCACTGAATTCAATCCCGTGCGTATTTGGCTACTTGGCGGTTCTCGAGGCGCACGAATCAGCGAACTCAGGGAGCGCGGCGCCCTATCGCATGACGCTGTGTCGAGGCAACGAGTCGTGCGAGGCATTCACCTGGATTCCGCCGATCCCTATGGACAAGGTGTGGATGCGCAAAGTCGAGGTGACCGAGGTCGAGGTACTGAACGTAGAGTTCACATGGAGTCGAGTGGTTACTCGCGTAATCGAAACGAAAGATGCGCCGATGCTCCCCCTCATCTCGACTTGCAACGATCCGCTGGGTCTTGTGCAACGTCTCAAGGACGTGGTGAGTGCGATCGCGGAGACCGCACTCGTGGACTTCGTCAATGACGTATTCACGCTTCGAGAGGTCTATCTGCACTTCTGGACCTGCCCCGCATCGCAGGACTACCACCACGCATTTCGCGGCGGGCTGGCCGTACATTCCATCGAAATGGCGGAACGGGCTTCGCGTACCCCGTATGCGTCTTCCGACGATCGCGATTTCGCTATCGTCTACGCCTTGTTCCACGATATCGGAAAGATTCTGTGCTTCGGGAGGAAGGGATTTACGTCTTCTCAAGATCTGGGTCACGAACTTGCCGGCGTCCTCCTTCTCAAAGACACGCTCGACGCACTTGAAGCCCGCTGGGAAGATGGCGCAATCGCCCTCACAACGCTGTTGGCCGGGTTGTGGAAGGTCAAAGGCGGCCGCCCCATTCTCGCCCTTGGAAAAATCGTCCAGGCCTTCGACCAAGACAGCGTCGAGCAGGATCGGCGCAAGAACAAAGGGCCCGGCCGTCAACCTTGGGTTGCGAGGCCTTCCGTGGCCAATGTTGGTTAGCTCCGGCGGCTCAATAAGTGCCCCTGTTCAATACCTGCCTCAGCCGAAAATTCCAGTTCGGCTGGGGCGCTTTGCGAAGAGAAAAATCTAGCCCAAGACGAATGTGAAGGTGCCGGGTGGAAGTGAGGTGACCTCCATCCAAGTCCTATCAGCCCCGCCTGATTCCCCCTCAAGTCCTCTCGTCGATCCAGAAAGAGCGCGCAAGCTTCCACTTCGCCGGAAAGCAGAGGGGATGTCCGCCATCTCAGCTCTTTCGAACTATCAAGACAGGGGTCCATCGTGAGCAATTTCGTTCAGATTTCAACGCATTCTCAGTTCCGCAGCGCCGCTGATCGTGCTCAGCGGGAAGCGCACGATCGACGACTGACGACACAAATCGTTCGCAGGGGTGCAGCTTGGGCTGTCTTGGCGCCTGACTATGGCGACGTTGAGGGCGCCAAGCTCGATGCCGTTGCCTCGACGTCCCGCCTAAGCAGTGCGTCCGCCTACGATGGTGAAGAAACGCTGGACGATCTGGATGAATCCCGGATGGAGATCACGGCGGAAGTATTTGACTACGGCGACAGCCTCGCACGCTCCGATGAGGAGGGCTGGTTTTACGCTGACGACGACGAACAGTAGATCAAACGATTCTCGTCTGATTGCAACAGAAATGAAGCGCCGCATGAAAGACGAAAACCAGAAGCCGTTCGAATTCATTGATGAACTGGCCCTATCTCTGATGGTCTATTCGGATAGCCATGACGAGGATTTCGAGTGCTGGTACATTTTGGGCGAAATATCTGAACCAAATACTGAGCCGCCGGTGAGTATCGTGGTCACCTCACGGAGCGGCGAGACCTACCTTATTGCAGACGGAAGTGGAGGTGCCTGGATAGTGTGTCTCTACGCAACTTCCGAAGTGCCACTCGTACAGCCATTCACGCCAGCAATGTCGCTTGATATTGCACTCGGACATTGCCTCTTGACTCTCAGTGGGCAAAGCAAAAAAACTCGTTGTACTCGTCGACTCAATTAGAACTAAAGATGTACGAACATCCGTTTCCATATTTCTGCTATTGATTTTTAATCACTGGCAGAATGCTGCTTAGAAGTGTGATTTGGAGCTGCGCTCCAAAAGCGCCCAGAAATTTTGCTCATCGCCGTCCTTGGCTGAGCTATCACGAAATTCCTCCGGTATCTTCTCCCAAAGACCGGCGGCATAGTAGGCAAATGCTAGTGGCTTAATCTCATGGTTGGCGATACCCTGCTCAAGGGCGAAGCCGGCAAGCCTGGCTAAATTGTCGTCGCTCCGTCTGCTTGTCCTGTATTTTCCTGTTGTAGACAACCTTACACAATCTCCTTCTTGCTCCAATTTGAGGCGTCGAGATTGCGTGAGGAGACCGACCAGCTTTCTCCTGAGTTCACCGCTCTGTGCTTCGCTATGAGTGCTCTTGACGGCAACTTGAGCCAGCTTTCGTTCCGCATGACTAGGTCGAGAGTCTTCGCTGGCTTCGAAGAGAGAATGAACATGGGCTAGTGCTATTAGCGCCAGCCTTTCTGGCAGTGATCCGAGCTCGAAATGACCATGCGCAATTGCATTTCGACATTGCTTCATCCAGTCGGCCATTGGGTTATTGCTGACTCTGCGGCTATCCACCTTGTCCCAGGGCAAACAAAGTACATGAGCCACAGCTTCAGGATACTGGGCGAGAACTCGCTTGTCGTTGAGAAGGATCGTAAGTGCTTGCCTCGACAGTTCAATGTCTTTCGTGCTGAAAAAATTGGTCAGCGTTCTTCCATCGGCAATTGACAGCCCGTCAAGCAAGCCACGTCGCAGGTTAACAAAAGGATCCTGAGCAAACTCGAGCAGCCACTCCTTCAACCGGGCCCTGCCGAGATCGTCCTTTCCAAAGCAAGTGAGTGGAGGAAAGTGGTGCTCATCGCTGTGTCGATTGAACTGATCCACATCGTTAGAATTAGCCGTCAGAAATGCGATCCTCTCGGCTGGAAATCCGCATTCGAGCGTCAAGAAATGAAATAGCTTGAAACCGGCAGTTTCAGTCTTTCCGACGAGTTCTGGCGGCGGATCTCGATCCAAGAATCCATCAACTAGATTCAAGTCTATTAGAACGACGTCAGTCTCATGAAGTCCGCTGCTTTCGAATATCCAGCCAAAAAAATTCCAGTATTGAGTGAAGAGCCGAATCGAGTGGCTTGAGTCAAACTTAAGGCATGCCCGCTCGAGTCGGTCAGGCTCTATTTTTAGATTCCCGTTCCTTAACCAATCATTCTTCGTCATTTCGAACGGAAGAAGAAAACTAAAGAAATGGTTAACTGTTACGTCGTCAGGGGATAGCAGATTCTTGCCGAAGTCTTCAATCCAAACGACGTTCATACGCTTTAACTCCTGGATACTTCAAGTGTGGCTCTGTAGCGTTCGCCCGAATTCTCCTGGCTGTAAACCAACGACGATATAGCCTCGGAAAATTCTCGGATGAATGTGAGGCCCCGTTTTGTCCCGCCGGAGTATATTCCCGATGCCTTGGCGACGTTGTTCTCAATGCATACATGGAAGCCGGATTCCGTTTGCACCAGGGAGACATCTAGCGGCGTTGTGGGTGGGCGATAGCTCATTGCGTTTCGCATGAGCTCGGACACGATTGAGAGAAAGACTCCTAGTCTGATTCCCCGGTCAGTCATCGGCCACAGCACTGTTGGATCGAGGTCTAGGCCAATGAAAGGCAGCTGTTTTGCGAGGAACTCGCGAAAATCATCTACATCCCGCTCAGTCTTAGTCTTGATATTCAAATGATGCAACGCTGCGGATCGAAATGTATCAATCTTCTCGTCATCGTCAGGGGGCAGGCCAAGCTGGCGGAAATTGGGTTCGGCAAATATTGCCTGCGCAATTGCCTGCTTGATTGCGTCCACTAAGACAAAACAAACTGAGCGCTCAGGCGCACGACCTTCTTCGATCCATGCATTTCGAAGTTGATCCTTTCCGGCGACAAGTAGCTTGTGCGTAGCAAGTAGGTCCTCGATAAAGGATGCGCGACCAAGCGCGCCACTCAGACTGCGAATTAGTCTGGCTCTGTCCGCATTGAGGGAGCGTTCAGGGTCGCGAAGAATCCCAAGCGAACTCTCGGTTTGACTCTTCACTGTCGTCAGCGCGCTCGGAATTGAGTGCGTAATGAATGAATACAGTTCATCTCGTGCTAGTAAATGCTGTTTCCGAGCCTCAATGGAGCGGAGTCGAGCATCGATTACTTGGCGGAGCGCTTTTGCTTCGTGCTCGATTCCCTCAACTGATAATTGCTCGGTCGGAGTGTTTTGCTGGGAATCTCGACTGACGTTTGAATCAACTGATATGCCAAGGATACTTTCGACATGCAGGCGCGCCGCGACAAGACTGCGTTCTTCGTCAACACCCTCTCTCAACTCGAGTCGAGCTAACTCGAGTTGAGATGCCATTTTGAGCTTGCCACTTGGCAACTGCCGCCAAGCCGACTGGAGTATCTGCTGCGAGTCAGTTGGACTTGCAAAAATATTCGCCTCAAGAATCCCGAGTTCACAACTTGCTTTGATATGCCCACCCTCGTGTGCGCGCCGCAAATGGGAGGAGGCCTTAAGCGTGTCTCGTTCGATGGGACCGCGGAGGTAGATGAGACCAAGCACGTACTGACTATCAAACAAGGCTTCGCCGGCCGATTCCTGCACTGAGCGAAGAAGATTAATTATTTCGGGAACAGCTTTTCGCGCGCGCTTTTGTCTAACGCCCCCACAAACTTGTACCAGTTTTCTGACTATGATCTTCAGGTTGCGGAGTAACTTGCCGTCCGAAGTGTAGTCGGAATACAGTGACGAAATGACGGGTTCCCAGTCGCCCTTCTTCTGAGTCGTTTCGAGAGAGTGCTTTTTGGCGTATTCCATTCCGATGTAGGCGATTGCCGACGGATTTCCGCGGCTGGCCGCATGCGTCGTTAGAAAATTGGCCAATCGCTCTATCGGGTGGTAGTGGCTCAGCAGAACTGTTACCAGCACTAACAAGACACCGGATACGGCAAGTATCGCTTCCGTGTTCCAGGTCGTAGGGGCGAGATAGTCGAGTTTGTAGTCCTTCATTGACTCAATGCGAGAGTAGCCCCACCACATGAGCACCAGTCCTGTTAAAGCGAATATAATATAAAGCAAGAATCCTAAATTAGGCCTAGCCTCGGAGCGCAGGCGTTGCGCATATCGAAAGAGGGTTTCTGCATAGTTCTCAGTTTCTTTCATAGAAATCTTTCTGCGAGGGCACGGATCCCTCGTCCTTTGATATGTTGGACTCAGTTTGTCCGATTGCCTAACCAAGCAGGAGGATTTTAAGGGGATGATCCCTGCCCATCATGTTTTTGAAGTCGTTCGTAACAGGCCTAGCGGATTCAACGCTGCCCAATCGCAAGCTCCGGGACGCCATCTACTTGGCGAACCAGCAATCGCACTCCCATTGAGTCCAGGTAGCTCCGAGTCTCGCTTTGGCGCTGGGTTCGCTTCCAGGTTTCAAGATTGTCCAACGCTGACCTTGAATCGTTATGCGCCAAAGAATAGACAGTGTTTCCGAAAATCCCCGACAACGTCGTTGTCGCTTCACGCGCAAATACAATTCCAAGAGGTGATTGCAACATTCGTCGCGCAAGTGTCAGTCGATACGACTTTCCACGACTATCGTCGTGAATTTCCATCGCCATAAGTGATGTGGAGAAATACGGGGTTACCGCATTCAAACGCACTGCATGCTCGTGGATATCCAGCAGAGGCAAGCCACTACTTTTCAGTTTAGCCGCCAGACTCTTGAGTTGAGTGAGGGCTGCGTCATCATCAACCAGCACCCAGCCGCTGCCGTGGGCGATCGATACGCCGGCCGCCAGTTCGCTCACACTCTCGCCACGTCGCACGGCGGCGAGCCAAGTTAGCGTGTTGGTCTCGTCAGGCCCCAGATCGACGTGTACCTTCTTCTCTCGCCCGGTGATTCCGATTGAGAAAGGTTCGCCGGGTGCGCCGGGGATGTCGATGGGATCTTGTATTGGATCTGCCATGCCTACGTGGACCGCGTAGAGCTCTGGATCCAGCTCCTGCTCGTTCTCATGCAACGCATCAACAAAGGCTTTGTCGCCAGCCGCATTGACCGTGGCGACCAGTTCTTCGGCTGTAAACCACGCGAAGCGCTCTGAGCGCGAAGCCAGGCACCGGAGCAGAGCTGTCTTGCCGGCACTGTTCAGTTCAACCTTGAACGGCTGAATGTGGTACTCGCTAGCTGAAAATGCGCTCTTGGCCCCTTCCGTAGCTTTGTGCTGGAGGACTGAACATGCGGGACTCTGGGACTCGATGCCGGTAGCAGGAATTTCCAGCTCTTCACGTAGCTCCCGGTGCATGGCTTTGGAAAAGGCAGAGCGGCTGTGGCTGGCATCGACCTCGCAACTTGGATCGAAGAAGTCTAGACGGGCAGACGTAGTTGAATACTTCAGTGCGGGCAAATCCGCCGATGAGAGGCGGCCACCAGGGAATACGAATTGGCCGCGACTCCCATCGCGATGAAGCGCAGGATCGTCACGGCGGACCATCAGGAACTTTCCATCCAAAGCAATCCAGGCCCATGACACCCAGACGCGCCGGATCGGCACCAGCCCGGCCGGCAATGCTGTGCGAAGCTCCTCCGAGTTTTTGATGAGTCCCCGCTGTCTCTCTATCCGAAAATCGTTGGCGTCCCAGTAACCCGATTCCAGAAGTCGGAAACCCGAGTCTCCAAGACCGCCCAGTACACTGCGAGCCAGTAGAAAGGCCGGAAAGGAAACGAAGGCCCACTCACCGCCGGTTAGAATCCTTTCATCGAGCACGGACAGTGCCTGGAGCAGTCGTCGGACGATGCCCAAAGCCGCTCTTGCATGCTCCAATCCCGTACCCGTTGAGGCGATCAGGCGCTGGACGAGCTCTGTTTCGGAGATTTCCTCCCGATCGCTACCCTCCTCGGCGATCCGGGGGAGATGTCGGGAAATCGCAGTCAGCAGGTCGGCGGCAGAGTTCATCGGCCTATTGTGGATGCGGTAAGTGTGGGCAGCAATCTATATGCGATGCGGGTCTCCACAGTGAAGGGAAAGCCAAAGCTGATAGCGTCGGTAGTTCGATGAACAAAATGTGGAAGTCGCAGGTGTATGGCAGAACCCGCTCACGGACATGACGCGGGCGAATCGAACGACTCCTCCCTCCGTGCACTTCTGCCCAGGGACGCAGGGGCATCATGGCTAGGCTTGTCAGGTCTTTCGCTGATCAGGCACAGCCCATAATTTCCCCCTCAATTCCTCTCACTGTTTAGGTTAGCCAGCCGACACTTGCCCTTCCTAACCGAGGAGGCGTGGTGTGCTGCGAGCAACCAATCAAATAACCAAGGTTCATGCCCACGCACTGGCCGCCGCGCTTGTGGCATCTGGAGCGTCCGCTGTTCCCCCGGGACTTGGGTCCCTGATGGAGTTCACCGGCTTGGACCCGGTACGAGGTATCCAAAATCGCATGCTGAGGTGCCTATCCGACATTGGCTTCCCCAACCATGCGACAAATGCGGCGCCTCTTCCTGCCAGCCGGGCGGAGGTGCTGCGCTACGCCCGTCAACTGAGCGGACACCTTGCAAAGGGTCCGCTGAAACGAAAGCTTGCCGCTTTGCTGGGTCGGCGTGCGTCATTCGCCGTTCCGGTAGCTGGCGCCCTTCTGGTGGCTGTGATGACCTACCGGGAAACCTGGCTTATCGGTACTTCTTCCCTCAGCCGATCGCTCAATAGACTAACGGGGACGCCATGAGCGGTCGCCACTTTGCGTATGCCTCCGGCAGCCTTTGTATCGGTCTCAACTGAAAGGTGTCTTGACCAGATCCGCCGGCGAGAAGCAGCCGTGGGCGAACCGCAATCTTCAAGAGGTCTCCACAGTTCAATTCACGTCAGAAGCTCTGAATCCCCCTCCGGTCCTCTCGTCTTTTCGAGTTTGCGCGTAGCCTTCTCCTTCTGCAGTCAACGAAGTTTCTATCAAGGAAAGTATTGCATGATTGACGGAGAGCACTCGCACTTGACGGAAGAGTCCAGGAAGCCGCGCGTCTTTACAGACGAGCTCAAGAATTCCGTTGATGGGACGTTCGCGAGGATGGGCGCGGGACTATCAGGCTTTCGCGAGCGTTTATCGCAGAAACTCATGGTTGACGCTGTGGCACGAGCCGCTGGAAGCACGGGCGGCGTGGCGGTGATTGAAGCGCCAACGGGATGCGGGAAATCTCTTGGTTACCTGTGTGGTGCGTTGCCGGTCGCTCAAGCGGCTGAGCGCAAGCTGGTGATCTCAACGGGCACCGTTGCCCTTCAGGAGCAGCTTCTCCGCGACATTCCAAAATTTTTGAATGCGACCGGAATGACAGCAAAGGTCGCGATCGCCAAGGGTCGGCGGCGATATGTCTGTGTTCGTGACTTGTACGAACGCGCATCCGGCGAGGCACAGGATGAACTGGACTTTGACGATGTCGACTCACGTGCCGCTCATTCGTCGAGTACCGAAGACACAAATGTCATAGGTGCTCTTGCCAAGGCCTTCAGCGACGAGGTTTGGCTGGGGGATCTCGATATCGCGCCCGTGGCTGTTCCGGATCACATAATTCCGTTGATCACAACGACCCAAGGTGGCTGTGCTGGTCGCGCTTGTTCCTATGCCTCGCAGTGCCCATTCCTTATAGCCCGCAAGGCGGTCGAGTCGGCCGACCTGATCGTCGCGAATCATTCACTGACCATGGCCGACTTCTCCATATCCACGCCGGATGGTGTCGGCGGACTGCTTCTCCCAAAGCCGGAAAAGACCATCTACGTGTTTGACGAGGGGCATCGACTCGAGGATGAGGCGATTGCTGCCGCGACTGTCGAACTGAATTTGTCGTCTGCTCTTCAGCGAATGTCTCGCTTGCGCAAAACGGTGGATGCAGGCTTTCGCCTCGCGGCCAAGGAAACCATCTTGGGTAAATCCTTGCCGCAAGCGAACGCAATGATCTCGGAGCTGATTGCATCGACGAACCGGATGGCATCGGAAATTTCACAAGCGTGGGAAATACCAGCGACGCCCGAGCCGGTGTGGCGAGCGTCTCTCGGTCAAGTCCCGTCGGCATGGCGAGATCGAGCGATTGAGTTGAAGGGGTTGGCCGAAGCACTGACTCTCTGGTGTCAGGCGCT
>Ga0138256_10004227_pt1 | contig 15275 bp, 13 predicted proteins | sample KNB2016incub_MG_FD_105486 | JGI IMG/M metagenome (GOLD analysis project Ga0138256, IMG submission 105486) | Active sludge microbial communities from wastewater in Klosterneuburg, Austria - KNB2014incub_MG | ecosystem: Engineered > WWTP > Activated sludge > Unclassified | place: Austria... | reverse complement strand
CTGCTGGAAGAATGTGGATGGTGTTCTGCAAGGAGCCACCATCACGGTGCAGCCGTTCCGCTCCACGATCGTGTACCGCGTGACCGGTGCAGGATGCAATAGCCCCACGGTGGATTGCCAAGGTGTTGCCGGTGGAACCGCCTTGCCGGGTACCGCGTGCAACGACAACAATCCATGCACGGTGAATGATGTGTGGTCGGCGGGTTGCCAGTGCGTCGGCACAGCTTCAGGACTATCCGCGAGCATCACCGCAGGCGGTGCGACCAGTTTCTGCTCGGGCGGAAGTGTGGTACTGAGTGCTACGACGGGTTCAGGTTATGCCTATGTATGGAAGCGCAACGGCACGGCGATCAGTGGTGCTACAAGTGCGAGCTACACGGCGACACTTGCCGGTACCTACACGGTGGATGTTACGAGCAATGGATGCACAAGCACTGCGTCCGGTCTTGTGGTTTCCGTGGGAACCGCGCCGTCAGCGACGATCACCGCCGGTGGTGCAACGACGTTCTGTAGCGGGAGTAGTGTAACGTTCAGTGCCAACACCGGTACGGGCCTTACCTATCAGTGGCGAAAGAACGGAGCCTCGATCAGCGGCGCGACCGCAAGCACGTATTCCGCGACGCAGGCCGGCAGCTACAGCGTTGTGGTAACGAGCAGCGGGTGTAGCGCCACCTCGTCTGCAACCACGGTGGTTGTGAATGCAGCGCCTACTGCGACCCTCACGGCGGGTGGTGCCACCGGTTTCTGCACTGGCGGTAGCGTGGTGTTGAGCGCGAACACAGGAACAGGTCTTACCTATTCATGGCGGCGTGATGGCACCGCGATCAGTGGTGCAACAGCTTCCTCATACACGGCCACGCTCGCGGGCAGTTACACGGTGGTGGTCTCCAGTGGGGGATGCAGCACGACATCGAGCATCGTACCGGTCACGGTGAACACCACACCGAGCGCTACGATCACAGCTGGTGGAGCAACCACCTTCTGCGGCGGAGGTAGCGTGACCCTAACGGCCAATAGCGGGACGGGGTACACCTACCAATGGAAGAAGAACGGTACGAACGTGAGCGGAGCTACTGCGGTCAGCTACGCTGCGACCGCAGCGGGCAGCTATACCGTTCAAGTGTCGAACGGTGGATGTAGCACCACCTCAGCCGCGAAGACGGTGACGGTAACTGCCGCGCCGACAGCAGTGATCACGGCAGGTGGTTCATTGAGCTTCTGCACCGGCGGGAGTGTTGCACTGAATGCTACGACGGGTAGCGGATATGCATTCGTTTGGAAGAAGAACGGTAGCACGATCAGCGGTGCCACGGCGAGTACGTACACCGCCACCACGAGCGGAACCTATACCGTGGTCATCACTTCCGGTGGATGCTCCACCACTTCCGCAGGAGCGGTTGTTACGGCCAGTTCAGCGCCCACCGCGACGATCACGGCCGGGGGGAGCACGGCGTTCTGCGCGGGCAGCAGCGTTGTGCTCAACGCTAGTACAGGCATCGGACTCACCTACCAATGGCGCAAGGATGGGGTCTCGATCAGCGGTGCAACGGCGAGCACTTACTCCGCGACCACCGGTGGTGCGTATTCGGTGGTGGTCGCGAGTGGTTCGTGCATTAGCACATCGGCATCGACCACCGTTTCCGTGAAGCCAGCGCCGACGGTGAATTGCTCCTCCAGTACGAGCAGCAGTACGGTGAGTGTGACCGCCACCGGTGGACAATCCCCTTACACCTACTCGTGGAACACATCGCCGGTACAGACCTCCGCAACAGCTTCGGTGAGTGTATCCGGAACCTACACGGCCACCGTGACCGGTGGAAACGGATGTTCGGCTTCGTGTTCAACCACGATCTCGTTGTCGTCGTCGAGTTCGAATTGCGCTGGTCTGCACACGGAAGCCCAAGGGACATGGGGTGCAACGGCCACGCAATACAACATGGCTGGATACATGAGTACGCGTTGGGCCACGGCCTTCCCGGCTCCGAACTACCTGACCATCGGCTGTGGAACGCGACTCATGCGCTTCACCACGGCCAATTCGGTGATCGCCAGGTTACCTACGTATGGGATGCCAGCATTGCTCGCCAGCGGTACAGCAGTAGATCCCAGTTCGGTCGCCAATACCCTGGTGGGCCAGATCGTCGCACTTCGGATCAACATCCGTATGGATGAGATGGAACCCACGTTCGGTGCGCCGACCGGTCTGTTGAAGGATATGACCGTGGCATCCGGCACATTCGCTGGCTGGACCGTTCAGCAATTGCTGGATCACGCGAACCAAGCGATCGGCGGCTGTGTTTCGCAGTATTCCCTCGCCTCGATCAGTTCAGCGATCACCACATTGAACAACGGATACCAAGCGGGCAACATGAACAACGGTTACCTGTTGTGCCCCTCGCAATTCCGATCGCTGGAGGACACCAGCGACGACGCGGTCGAAGTGGGACCCGGAATGCAAACTGTGGTCTATCCGAATCCGTTCACGACCTCGACCACCATTGCCTTCTCCGGATTGGATGTGTTCGAGCGATTGACGGTGCAGGTGTACTCGGTGGATGGCCGCTTGGTGGACACTCCGTTCGATGCCAACGTGCCGCTGGATGGAACGCTCAAGTTGGAGTGGCACGCAGCAGGTCGGTCGGTCGGTTTGTACCACTATCGTGCGACCAACGGAACGAACGCCGTGAGCGGTAAGCTGATGGTGGAGTAGGAGGGATCAGATCAGATCCGCTCCAACGAACCGGTCGGCATCCAGCCGACGATCCCGCTCGGCAACCGCACCTCGGTCCACCCTTCTGCGTCCTGGTCAACGGCCACCTTGGTGCCCTTGTGAAGGACGAACAACACCTTGGTGCCTGTGCGTGGTTCGCTGCGCACTTCCACTTTCGGGGCCATGATGATCGCGTGTTCACTACGGATCAACTCGTCGTGGCGCATCGATGCGAAGCCGATGCAGATGAGCAAGACGATGAAGGCCCCTGAAGCAAGGATCCCCGCGGCACGACGTGGTGTGCGACCCTTGATCAGCATAGCGGCACTGAGCAATGCGAAGAAGAGGAGGGAAGCGAAAAGTGCTCGCCGTGACCATTGATCGGGGTCGTCGCCACCGCGGAAGCGTGCCCATGTCGCGCCGAGCACGGGTCCGCCATCGCTTGCCAAGCGATCCTTCACTTGGTCATTGGCCAAGGCCAGGTTGGCGAGCAGGTCGGCATCTCCTGGTTGCAAGAGCAGGCCACGCTCATAGTGCAGGATCGCGCGTGACACATCGCCGAGCTTGAACCAACAGTTGCCGAGATCGAATTGCAAGGCCGCTGAATTGAACTCATGAGCTACCGAGTCCAGCGCGACCTGTGCTGCGGCATGATCGCCAGCGGCATAAGCCCGAAGCCCGGAAGCAACCAAAGAATCCGCTTCCATACGGGACATTGCGCTGCTGGAAATCCCAGCAACGATAGTGGCGAATGCGATCGCAAGTGTGATCCTCATGATCGGTGATCTCGCTCCAGACGCTGGATCAGTGATGCGGCTTCGTCGTACAGGTCCTTTCGTGGCTTGTCCTCTACGGGTGCGAAGCGTGCCATGTCGCAAGTGGCCAGGATCCGGGCGCACGACTCCGCAAGTTCCTCTGATCCTTCATGGCCGGTGATACGCGTGCGCAGATCGGCAGCGGTCACCTCCGCCACGCCCAAGCCGAACTTATCCGCGAGATAGCCATGCAATGCTTTGGACAGCGCTGTATGGAATTGGGCCGATGATCCCTGCTGTAATGCACTCTCCGCTTCGCGCAAGCGCTGCTTGGCGGTGCGCTCCGCGCGTAGTTTGCGCAAGGCCTCGGGATCACCGAGCAATCGTTGACGGCGCCGATGGACCAACGCGAAGAGCAGGAATGCCACGCCGGGTGCCGACATGCCTGCGACCCACGGCCATGATCCGAACAGGAAATGTCCGGTTGGGCGCAACTCGAGATCACCGGTGTGGATGTAGCGGATATCGTGTTCGAGCGGAACGACATCCGTTCGTGAGGGTCGGGAGATCGATGCGGAAGGCCCGCTATCCCCCGGGGATACTTCGATCACGAGCGGTTCGGTGCGGAGTTCCTTGTACGATCCACTGCGCAGATCGAAGTAGCTCATCGTGATCGGATCCAGTTCGAAGCGCCCTTCATTACGCGGGATCACGGTGTATTGGAAACCGCGTGTGCCGCTCATGCCTGCTGAGGAAACGTTGATCTTGTCGATGGACTTGGGCTCATACGTTTCCAGATCGGATGGGAAATTGATCCGGGGAGCGTCGATGAGCTTCAAGTTGCTTCTTCCGCTGATGCGAAGCTCCACTTCGATCGCCTCGTTCTCCTTCACCTTCGTCCGGTCGGCAAGTACCTGCAATTGCAATTCGCCCACGGCCCCGTTGAAGTTCGCAGGCGCACCGGCGGGTAGAGGTGTGGCGGTGAACTCGGCCGCGTTGCTGCTCGCCTCCACCGAGGTCCCCCGGTTGAAGAAGCTCCGGTTCACGAGGCAGGTGAGCGCCATGGGTTCGATGCGCAACTTGCCGCTGCGCTGGGGGATGAGCAATTGCTGCTTGATGATCCCGACGCGATAGGCAAGCCCGTTCACCACACGCTCTTCCCAGCGTGTTCCGCCCACGTCGATCTCCTCGGTCCAGAAGCCTGTGAGTTTCGGCGGTTGGAAGTTGGCATCCTCCACGCTCGCGTACCGGTTGTACAGGTAGTAGGTGGCAAGGATCTGCTCGCCCACGTAGGCCTTGCTCTTGCTGAGCGTAACGGTGATGAACAGGTTCGGGTCCTTGTGTTGCCCTTGTGCCGCACTTGCATCACTCGGCGGCGCATTCCCCTTCGTCACTTCGATGGTGATCGGATCGGTCTCGATCACCCCCTTGGCCACTTTCACACGCGCCGGACCGATGGTGTACTTGCCGGGTTGCGTCGCCGTGAGGATCCAGATGCGGCTCACGGAACTGCTCATCCGACCGTTCATGATGTTCACGCTGCTGCTTTCGTGCGGGCCTTGCATGACCACCAAGCCAACCATGCTCGGTGTACTGTAAGGTTCCTGTGCGTTGGTCAAGGTGATGGTCAGCCGGAACTGGTCCCCCGCCGCGATGGTGTTGCGATCAACCGCTGCCGTAAAGGAGATCTCCTGCGCGCTGGCGCCTAACGCCACGATGAGGGCGAAGGCGAGTGATGTGATGGATCGCTTGAGGGGTTCCATATCACCAATCCTTTTCGATAGCCGCTTGACGTGATGGATGCATTTTCGATCGTACGCGTTCCTGCACATCCTGTTCCTTCCGCTCCAACGCGTCCAACATACGCTCCGCGTCCTGCTTCGTCATCTCATCCGTGCGCTGCTCCTGACGTTCTTCGCCCTGCTGCTCTTGTTGCTTTTGTTCCTGTCCCTGCTCTTCCTTCTGTTTCTCCTGCTGCTGTTCTTGCTGCTCCTGCTGTTGCTGCTGTTGCTGTTGTTGGTCCTTCAACAACTCATCGGCGAGTTTGAGCATCCGCGCATCACCGGGGTATTGACGAAGCCCGAGGTCCAAGGTCTTCAGGGCCGCGAGTTTGTCCTCCTTCACATACAGTTTGGCGGCGCGGTTGAAGTAATCATCGGCAGTTCCGGTCTGGGCGAGGCCGATGACCGGACCGAGCAAGCCGAGCGAAAGCACTATGGGAAGACGGATCCTCATGTCGCAGCGGCGGCTTTGGTCACCAGATCGAGTTTCTCCATGTATTCCTTCTTCGACTTCAATGTGGGATCCTGTTGCAAACCTTTCTGCAACATATCCAATGCATCCTTGAAACGGTAGATCTCCACCAAGGAATCGGCGTGCTGCATCAGGACAAGGGCGCGAGCGCTCAACGCTTTGTCCTTGTCGGAGTCGTTCTTCCCATCACCACGGTCCTTCTTCGCCGCTTCGCGCAGACCGGCTTCGCGTTGCGCGAGGACCAGGTTCCATCGCAAGGAATCATCTCCCGGCGAATGCCTGAGCGCTTGCTTGTAGATCGTGATCGCGGCGGTGAGGGAGGAGTCGATCAGTGCATCCAAACGGATCACTTCCCGACTGAGCGAATCGCGCTGCACGTAGGACGAGACCTTTTGTGCGATGTCATCGCCTTCCACACGAATACCCGCGAGTGTGCGTTGGATCCTCGGGATGGTGGTGTCCGCATCGCGGGCTTGCGCATAATGCGTGTTCCCGAGTGCGAAGCGGATCAGGGCGAGCTCGTTCGGCGTGGTATCCATGGCCGCTGCGGAGCGATAGTGTTCGATCGCTGCCGTCCAATCGCTCATGCGGAAAGCGGCATTGCCCCGGTTGAACACACAACGTTCGTCCGCTGGCGCAGTGGCGTACGCGCTATCCGCGACGAAGTAGAGACTGTCCGCGTAGAACGCCGCACCTGCGCGCAACGCACGATGCGCCTGCCGCTGTTCCGGGGAACCGCAGCCCAGGATCGCCAACGCGCCGATGTAGAGCAATCGCTTCATGCCATGATCCTTTTCCATATCGGATCCGGATTACGCCGCTCACCGAGCAACAAGTGGAACAGGAAGCAAACCAGGGCCGCAGCCAGCGGGTATTGGAATCGATCGTCGTGCGCGGTGTATTGGACCGTTCCTGTTTCAGCCCCCTCCATGGCTTTGATGCGATCCACCAATTCCACGATACCGGTGGAGGATCCCGTTGATCGCACGAACAGTCCGTTGCCCGCTGCTGCGATCTGTATCAACAACGCTTCATCCAACCGACTGACCACGGTGTTCCCCGCGCGGTCCTTGCGGAATCCCTGGATCTGCCCATTCCTGCGGATCGGGATCGGCCCGCCTTGTGGGGTGCCGATGCCCACGGTATGCACCACGATGCCATCCGCAGCTGCGCTCAGGGCCGCTGTCACGGCATCATCCTCGTGGTTCTCGCCATCGGTAACAACAATGATCGCTTTACCCGTTGAGATCTCCGGCGAGAAGGAGCGGTGTGCCAGATCAATGGCCGCACCGATCGCTGTGCCTTGTGTAGCGATGGTTCCCGTGTTGATGGTCCGGATGAACATGCGGGCAGCCGACCGATCGGAGGTGAGGGGCAATTGAACGAAGGCATCACCTGCGAAGACGACAACCCCGAGCCGATCGCCTTTCAAACGGTCCACCAACTGCTCAAGGGCGCGCTTCCCAGCCAACATGCGACTGGTTCCAAGATCCTCGCAATCCATGCTGTTGCTCACGTCCATGGCCACCACCAGATCGATGCCCTTGGACTTCACCTCCTCCGGATGCGAACCGAATTGCGGCGCGGCCAGGGCGATCACGGCGAATCCAAGACCTGATCGCAAGGTCAGGTAGCGCAACGCAGGCCTGAGCGTGGAGATCCCCGGGACCATGCGCGCGCGCGTGGCGGTATCCGCGAAACGGCGCAATGCGCGATCGCGCCACGCGAGTTCGATGATGAAGATCAACAGAAGCACCGGTCCGGCCAGGAGGCCCCATAGCATGTCCGGACGATCGAAGCGGAAGGCCGGCACTTCGTGATCAACGGTCCACCAAAGCACGCCGAATACTGCCGTGACCAAGACCTCGATGGCGATCAGCGCAAGAGCGGCGATCCCCCAGCGGTATGTGGTGCGCGCACTCATGCCATTCCGCGTAATAGGGTGCGGTCCAAGACGAAACCGGCCAGAAGGAGAATGGAACCCCACATCAAAAGGTCGTGGAACTCCTCCACCTTGAAACTGAACTGTTGCACTTCGAAGCGCGTCTTCTCCATGCGGTCGATCTCCTTGTAGATGTCCCGCAGTTTCACCTCATCCGTGGCGCGGAAGTACTGGCCGCCGGTGGTGGTCGCGATCTTCTGCAAGGTCGCCTCGTCGAGGTCCACATCCACGTAGTCGAACTTGTACTGGCCGTTCGGATAGAGTGCGACGGGAGAAAGTGCTTTCCCACGTGTGCCCACGCCGATGGTGTACACGCGGATCCCCAATTTCTCGGCGATGATGCCCGCATCGATCGGTTGCACCGCGCCCGTGTTGTTCACCCCATCGGTGAGCAGGATCACCACCTTGCTTTTGGCGGTGCTTTCACGCAACCGGTTCAGCGCCGTCGCCAATCCCATGCCCACCGCCGTGCCGCGCTCGATCAGGCCCGATCGTGCGTTGCTGAAGAGTTCCTTCAGTACACGGTGGTCGGTGGTGAGCGGACATTGGGTGAATGCTTCGCCTTCATACACCACAAGGCCGATGCGATCATTCGGGCGACCGTCGATGAAATCCATCGCGACGCGCTTCGAGGCTTCGAGCCGGTCCGGACGAAGGTCCTTGGCGAGCATGCTCGCGGAGATGTCCAGCGCTACCATGATGTCGATGCCTTCGCGGTGGATGTTCTCTTCGCTGTCGTGGCTCTGTGGTCGTGCCAAGGCGATGAGCAACAGGCAACAGCCGGTGATGGCGGCCGCGAACGGTAGCGGACGAAGAATGGCGCGCACCCTGATGCGGTCCGGCACATGGCGTGCGAGTACGCTGAGGCGCGATGAACTGCCCCGGCGTTGTTCGCGCCACCAGTAAAGCGCGATCACCGGTACCAGCAGCAGTGCGGCCCAGAGGAACTTGGGTTGCGCGAATTCGAATCGCTCTTTGGTGATATACCAAACAACCACACCGGCCGCTACCGCAGCGACCGACCAAGCGATCATCACCCAAGTATCAAGCCCGCGCTTCATGGAAGATGGTCGGTGCTGTTCCGAACACGAAGCGCCTAGCGCTCGTGATCATTTGTTCGTTCTCCTCGGGCGCAGGTAGGGCTTTGGCGAACTTCACCATATCCGCCAGCCGCAGCATGTTGCCAAGCAATCCCTGTTGTTCGCTGGTGAGCGGACTCACGCGCAGTTCGTGCATCAATTCATCCGTGGTGCTTTCCAGCGCAGGGATGTTGTAACGCTCTTCGATGTAGCCGCGCAACAGATCAGTGAGGCGCGAATGGTAGGCCTTGTGATCGCCGTGTTGCCAGAGGCGTTCGCGTTCCAGCGTATCGAACGCTGCAAGCACGCGTTCATGCAATGGGGGCAGGGCGGCCGCTTCAACCACCACTTCCTTCACCTTCCGTTTCCCTAACAGGATCACGATGGCTGCTGCGATCGCGCCGAGCAACAACACACCCGTCACCCAGGTCCAATGATCGACGAGCCAGATCAACGGGTCGGGGTTCGCCTCGTGGATCGGTGGGATGTCGGCAGGTCGTGCGCCTTTCGGCACCTCCATCCCGGTGACATGAAGAAGCAATGGATCGGTCTCCACGGTACGCGCGCCGACCTGCATGCGGAACGGCGGGATGGCCCAATACCCGGTGTCGAACGCCGTAAGGGTGAGCGAGCGAACCAATCGTGGCCCGTTGTTTCCGGATGCTTGCAGCGTATCGACCCCGTGATCCTTCACCACTTCGATATGGCGCGTGATGGTATCGCCTATGACCGGCCAGACGATCCCTGAAGTGTTGGCATCCGCATGGATCGTAAGCAGCGCCTGCTCCCCGATGCGGATGGACTGCTGATCCAATTGCACGTGAACTCCTTTGGAACCGTCCTGCCCGAACAAGAGCGCCGGAACATAAAGGGCGATCAATGACAGGGCTCTCATCGTGCGCCTTCCCGTTGTTTGAACAGCCGCATGAGCGGTCGCACATACCCTTCGTTCGTGGAGATCGTCACATGATCCACGCCGGAGCGCTTGAGGATCTCGCGTGTGTTCTGCTTGTGCTTCAGCGCTGCAGCCCGGTAGCTGTTGCGCACCGATCGACTACCGGTATCGACCCAACGCAACTCGCACGTTTCCGGATCCTCGAACCGGACCAAGCCCACATTCGGCAGTTCCTGCTCACGTGGATCCGAGGTGCGAAGCACGACCAGGTCGTGTCGGCGGTTCGCGATCTTCAATGCGTCCTCGTACCCGGATGCCATCAGATCGCTGACGAGGAAGGAGATGCTCCGCTTCTTGATCACGTTGTTCAGGTAGCGCAACGCTCCCGCGATGTCCGTATCGCGCCCCTCAGGCCTGAATTCAATGAGTTCGCGGATGATCCGGAGGATGTGGCTACGACCCTTCTTCGGCGGAATGAATTTCTCCACGCGACCGGTGAAGAGGATCATACCAACCTTGTCGTTGTTCTTGATCGCACTGAACGCGATGGTGGCGCAGACCTCGGTGATCAGTTCGCGCTTCAGGAGGTTGCTCGTCCCGAAATCGCCACTGCCGCTCAGATCCGCCAAGAGCATCACCGTGAGTTCGCGCTCCTCCTCGAACACTTTCACGAAGGGATGCCCGAAACGTGCCGTCACATTCCAATCGATCGTGCGCACTTCATCGCCGGGTGTGTACTCACGCACTTCGCTGAAGGTCATACCGCGCCCCTTGAACGCGCTGTGGTACTCCCCACTGAAGATGTGCTCGCTCAACCCGCGGGTCTTCAACTCCACGAGTCGCACCTTCTTCAGGAGCTCCTTGGTATGTTGTGCGGTGTCCATGGGAGGAACGCAGTAACCAGTTGGCAGGAGGCAGTTGGCAGCGCCGCGATCGTTACTGGCTACTGCCAACTGCCTATTGCCGACTCACGGAACTTCGACGGTATTCAGTACGCGCTCGATGATCTCGCGCACGGAGATGTTCTCGGCTTCTGCTTCGTAGGTGAGTCCGATGCGGTGGCGAAGGACATCCGGGCACACGGCACGGACGTCCTCGGGGATCACATAACCGCGACGTTTCGTGAACGCGAAAGCCTTCGCAGCGATCGCCATGTTGATACTGGCGCGCGGGCTTCCACCGAATTGGATCATGCTGGTGAGGTCGCCCAAGCGGTACTGGTCAGGTCGGCGCGTGGCGTAAACGATATCCACGATGTACTGCTCGATCTTCTCATCCATGTACACTTCGCGCACGAGTTTGCGGGCGTGCAGGATCTCAGAAGCTTTCACCACGGTCTGTGCTTCGGGCATTCCACCCGGCCGTGTATTCTGGCGGATGATGAGCTTCTCTTCTTCGCGACGTGGATAGTCCAACACTACCTTCAACATGAAGCGGTCCGTTTGCGCTTCCGGTAGGGGATAGGTTCCTTCCTGTTCGATCGGATTCATGGTGGCCATCACGAGGAAGGGCTCCGGAAGCGGGTAGGTCTGCACGCCGATCGTGACCTGGCGCTCCTGCATGGCTTCGAGCAAGGCACTTTGCACTTTGGCGGGTGCGCGGTTGATCTCATCGGCCAGCACGAAATTGCTGAAGATGGGACCCTTCTTCACGCTGAATTCCTCGTTGCGCTGGCTGTAGATCAGGGTGCCGATCAGATCCGCAGGTAAGAGGTCCGGCGTGAACTGGATCCGGCTGAATCCGACATCCACTGTGCGTGCCAGCGTCTTGATCGCCATGGTCTTCGCTAGGCCGGGAACACCCTCCAGCAGGACGTGACCATCGGCGAGGAGCGCGACGACCAGTTTTTGGATCATGTCCTTCTGGCCCACGATCACCTTCTCCATTTCGTGATCGATCAGATCAACGAAGGCGCTGGCCTGTTGAATACGATCATTCAATTCGCGAATGCTATCGGATGTGATCGGCGGAGCGGTGGTCGATTGCGCGGCTGCTGAGAGTGTGGGTTCCATGGTCGATGTATTCACTTACACGATTGACTTCGAGATGCACGCAAAGGTCTACGGGGGTGTCACATCTCATTGGTTAAACGCCGGTTAAAGAGTGTTAACCGAGGAACTCAAGGGGCAGGGGCAGGAGGGATCAAAAGGGGCAGGGGCAGCGGCAAACGAACTCGCTGGGTCGAGCGATCTCGGATCTCTGATCGAAGGCGCGATCGTTCAACTCAAAGACGAAATACTTGCTCCTGCTCCTGCCCCTGCGCCTGTACTTCTCCTTCCTACTTTCGGCCGCATGGAAACCGCCACTGAAGCCCTCACGCTCGCCGAAGCGACCGAACACGTTCGCACTTTTCACGATGCCTTCGGGATACCGAATGCCGATGAACCGACCGGTGCCATTGGTGATCGCGATGCGCTGCTCCGCTACAAGCTGATCCGCGAGGAGAATGAAGAGTACCTCGATGCCGCCATGCGTGGTGATCTCGTGGAAGTTGCCGATGCGTTGGGCGACATCCTCTACATCCTTTGCGGAACTCTGTTGAAGCACGGCTTGGAGCACAAGATCGATGAGGTCTTCCGCGAGATCCAGCGCAGCAACATGAGCAAGCTCGATGCGAACGGGAAACCGATCTACCGGGACGACGGCAAGGTGTTGAAGAGCGAGTTGTACTTCCGGCCGGATATCGCCGGGATATTGCAGGGATGATGACCGAATACTGGGATGAAGGATTAAGGATAGAGAGGAAGGAATGAGAAGAAGGATGAAGGAATAAGAAGAAAGAGTTGGGAAGAAGAAAGAAACCACGACGTCGATCACCTACGCTATGGAGAAGAATTATGAGGATCTCGAACAACGCCTTGAACGCTTTGCGATCACCGGGGTGAAGGTCACGGAGAAGATGCCATCAATTCCGGCGGGCAGGTATTACGCGGATCAGTTGCTTCGGGCCAGTGGTTCTGCCGCTTTGAATTACGCCGAGAGCCAGGGCGGGGCGTCCCACCGGGATTTTTCGAACAAACTGAAGATCGTGTTCAAGGAATTGCGGGAATCCCACATGGCATTGCGCATCATCCATGGGGCCAACCTGCATTCCGAGCCTTCCGGGTTGCTGAAGGTGGTGAACGAGGCAAAGGAACTGGTGGCCATTCTGGCTGCTTCGGTCCGAACAGCAGAACAACGCAGCGCAAGGAAGAATTAACCGGAAGGACTCTTCTCTTCTCTTCTCTTCCTCCTTTATTCTTCAACCTTGATCCTTCCCTTTCTCTCATGAATCTTCCAATCCTACTTGCCAACGCACGCACCTCTTCCTTCTCGCGTTGGTGGGCGAACTTCCTGTTGCCCTGGCTGATCCCGTTCAACCGACCGCATGGCTTCAAGGTGATCCCGTTGAAAGAGGGTGGCATCAGCGTGCGGATCCCGTACTGGCGGATCAATCACAACCACATCAAAGGCATTCACGCGTGTGCATTGGCCACGGCCGCTGAGATGTGCAGCGGTCTGTCGGTGCTGGAGCGGTTGGATCCGAAGGAATACCGGATGATCATGCGCACGTTGCGGATGGATTATCACTACCAAGCCAAGAAGGTGACCACAGCGGTATGTGTGCCGATACCGAAGGAGATCGAAGAGAAAGTGGTGGAGCCCTTGCGAACCTCGGACGCCGTGGATTACACGAGCGCAGTGGAGTTGCACGATGTCGCCGGGAACCACGTCGCCACGGGCACGGTCACTTGGCAGGTGAAGCCTTGGAATAAGGTGCGGACGAAATTGTGATCGTAGACTACCGAGAGACCATTTCGTTCCGAAGCAGCGCTTCTGCATGCCGCTGGATCGCCGCTTGGATCGTTCTCGACATGGATGCTGCACGTTCTGGATCGGAGGAGCGTAGATCGCGCGCGCAAGCAGTGTCGCTCGAATAATCATACAGTCCTGTTGCACGTTCACCAGCGAATAGCAACAGATGATCATCCTCAATGAAACGATATTGGCCGCCGAGTTGGATGTATGCACGGTTCGGGCGGTCTCGCTTGAAAACGCTCTGTCCGAAACTTTTGATCGTTCCCTGATAACCGACCATGTCCAACACGCTTGGTACGATGTCCAAGTGCTGTGCAACGCGATCATCGCTTCCGCTGAACCGGCCATCTGGTGCGTAGAAGATGATAGGCACCGAGAAGCGCCCAGCCGGGTTGGTGTACCGCACGGGATGGTCATTGTATTGGAAGGTGTGGTCGCCGGTGAGTACGAAGACGGTGTTCGCGAACCAAGGCTGCTGTTGCGCCTTCGCGAAGAATCGTCTCAACGACATGTCCGTGTATCCAAGGCTTTCATGGATGTCTGAACCGGCACTAGGGAACTTGCCTTTGTACCGTTCAGGGATCACGAAGGGGTCATGCGAACTCAGGGTGAACATCGCCGAGCAGAACGGCTGCGGCAATTCGTTGATCCGGTCTGCGCTCCATTGCAGGAACTCCTCATCGTAGATCCCCCAGTGATCATCGTAGAACGCATCATCGCCGAATTCGTCCTTGCCGAAGTAGCGATCGAATCCACAGGCCTTGGTGAATGAATCGAACTTGTATTCACCGTTGATCCCGCCATGGAAGAACGCCGTACTGTACCCGATCTCCTTCATGCGCGAGCCCAAGCCTTCCACGGCATCACCGGCGTAGGCCGTATTCATGAATGCATCATCGGTGAATGATGGGATCCCCGCGAGGATCGCGCACATGCTCTTGTTGCTGCGTTCGGCGTTGGCGTACGCATTGGAGAGCACCAGCGCGTGCGCACAAAGTGAATCCACGAAGGGGAAGTACCCACGGTTCCCGTTGAGTGAACCGAGGTATTCGCGGCCCATGCTCTCCACGATCAGCAGGACCACGTTCGGCTTGTTCACCTGCACGTCGCCACGGATCTCATAGCGCAAGGGCATCATGTGATCAAGCTCAGCATCCGTGAACCAATTGCGCGCGCGCAGCGGTGGTTCGGTGAGCGAGTACCCCAAGGTGAAGGCGGAATTCGTTACGAGTGGCGCCCACACCGGGCCGACATGATCATTCGCATGCGCAGGGGAAAGGCCTTGGTATTGCCAACCGCCGCGACCGACGAAGAAGAGCACGACCAGTGAACCGATGAACATGCCGGTTCGCGTGATCCATGGACCATTGGCCTGCACAGCCTTGGTCCTCGTGGACCGCACAAGGAGCACCACGGTGATGACGAAGACCAACGCGGCCCACCAGTACCGCACGAGCATCGTCGGTAATTCGCGCAGCCCGGCTCCGGCCTGGCCCAACACATCGCTCGTGAGCCGCTTTCCATTGAAGCCGTAATAGGGGAGGTCGAGGCAGCAAACCGCAAGGAGGCCGGTGTTCACTGCGAGGAAGAGGATGCGAAGTGCAGAACGCCATTTTCCGTTGCCACTCCAAGGGATCGGTAATAACGACAACAAGATCCACGGGCCGTTGGCGATCACGATGGTCATCGCATCGAAGCGAAGACCTTGGATCGTCAACCATAGGAAAGTACTCGCTTCCGGATCAGGGAAGGAATTCCGGTATGTGAAGAAGAAGACCCAACGCAGAGCGGTGAACAGGAGCAATACCGCCCCCAGGTTCCTGAGCAATTGGAGCGGAGCATT
>Ga0138256_10004226_pt1 | contig 15278 bp, 10 predicted proteins | sample KNB2016incub_MG_FD_105486 | JGI IMG/M metagenome (GOLD analysis project Ga0138256, IMG submission 105486) | Active sludge microbial communities from wastewater in Klosterneuburg, Austria - KNB2014incub_MG | ecosystem: Engineered > WWTP > Activated sludge > Unclassified | place: Austria... | reverse complement strand
TTTAAAAACTCAGCCTTTGAGAAATGAAAAATATTATGATGGTTTGTATTTGATATTACAGGAAGAGTACGAGTATTTAAAAGCCCAAAAGCGACAAGGTGATTATCAGACCAAGGAAATCTTTGAAGGGATCGAAATCTCCTATTTTATTAAAAAATTGAGACATTGTACGAGGATTAATACGATTAAAACCATTAATACACTTGATTTAGAATTTGCGTTTATTGATGAAATAATTAGCTATATCGCCAACAATGAATTATATAAAATTCCAGTATTGGGGTTTTATTATTATACCTATTTGTCGCAGGTTTTTCCTGAACAGGAGGAACATTTTAAAGCATTAGTTGGTATTATTTCAGATTCTGAATCAGACTTCGATTGGGATGAATTAAGGGATAACTATTTTACTATTTTGAATTATTGTATTCGCAAGATTAATGCAGGCGATGATAGTTATCTCAAAACACTTTTCGAACTATATGTAAAATCTTTGGACAAAGGATTTCTGATTGAAAAAAACACCATTTCTAGATTTACTTATCGGAATATTGCTGAGACCGGAATTAAAGTGAACGAATTTCAATGGGTGGATGAATTTATTTCAGTGTATAAAAATAGATTGGAAGAAAAATTTCAAAACTCATTTTATGCATTGGAAAAAGCAAGATTGCTAATTGTTCAAAAGGAATTTAATAAAGCATTAGATTATTTGTCTCGCATTTCTTTTACAGATCCACTCATTGAATTAGCAAACCGTCTTGAAAAGATTCGAATATTTATTGAATTGAACCAATCGGACGTTGCAGATTATCAATTGGATGCAATGAACAGTTATTTGCGTCGTAACAAAGGCATTGGTTATCATCGTGAGCATTATCGTCAGTTCATTCATTACACAAAAAAATTGATTAGAATCACTTCATCCGACAAAATTCAACTTCAAGATTTAATACTCCAAGTTAGAAATGAACCTAAGTTAACTGAAAGAAAATGGTTACTTTCAAAATTGGAGGCCATGTAATGGATTTTTAAATTAATAGGCTTAGATAGGATTTGCAAACAACTTTTTGGACTTTGGTATCACTTTTCAATTAATTTTTCCAAATAATCCTTAGCTTTCTTGCATTATCATAGAAGTTTTCACCATTTATTATTGAATTGCCAACTGCTCCTTCCAGGTTGCCTAATGTGTCGCAATTTATATTTAATATAGCATATTGTTCATCTTCTGAACCTGTCCCAGGATTAATATAATATACCAAACGATTTTGAAATTCATATTCAATAATGTATGCTTGGCAGTGTCCGGCGTATTTTTTAATAAACGCGATTTTTTCAGTTAAGCATATAATTGGTGTATGATTCAATTCATAAAAGTCACAGCTTTGGAGCGTTAAAAGCATGAATATAATTGCAAATATTGCAATTGGACGGTAGATTAATTTTATCATGATTTGAATTTTTTATTGTATATAATATGCTATTTTAAAATTTTAAAACTAAAATTGACATTTTTTAATCATTGAAATTCATAGCGATTAATTAATGTTAATTTTCATAGAATTTTTTTAAAGTGTTAAGTTCATATTGCACTTGATATATACTGCTTTAAACTCCATTTCTTCATTATTATTATTTTGATATGACCCAATATTCATAGTTTATTCTTTTTTTCAACAATGGTGTCGGTACTTTTGGTATTTCAAAATTCATTTTGAAAAGTCAGTTAATTCCCTTAATTATGCACAAAGTTTGTCTATGATTTGTTTGATTTCGCCTTCTAAGGATTTGAATTATAAAGATTCATATCCAGGTTCATCTAAAGCCATTCCTAGACTATGGGAGAAGTCCTGGCCGATCGTGGAAGTGCTTAAGAAAAAGAAGTCCAGGGACTTGCAGAAACTGATGGACATTTCTGTAAAATTAGCTGATGAGAATGTCTCGCGAAATCAAGCATTCAATCAAGTTTTTGATCAGTCAAATTCCAGGCCCGCCTTATTTGCTTTCTCAGGAGATGTATACCGTGGAATTGATGCCTATCACATGAAATCGAACGAATTGGATTATTGTCAGGATCATGTGCGCATACTTTCAGGTTTGTATGGTCTACTTAAACCTTTCGATCTCATGCAAGCCTACCGATTAGAAATGGGAACTTCATTACCTGTTAAACGAAAACCAAATTTATATAAATATTGGGGTAGTCAGATTACGGATTTATTGAATGATGATATAACTTCAAGTGGTGCAAAATGTGTAATCAATCTCGCTTCTCATGAATATTTTCATGCCATTCAACCCAAACATGTTGTCGCGCCAATAGTCAATATACACTTTAGAGAACTTAGAGCCGGTAAACTTATTTTTGTATCATACACTGCTAAAGTTGCGCGTGGACTAATGATCAAACATTTGGCTCAAATGAAGGCTTCAACCATCAAACATGTGAAATCATTCAATCTGGATCATTATTCTTACGATGAATCCAAATCAACAGACACAGATTTATTTTTTATTCGCTAACTTCCTTTCATGAAAATCATTAAATGTTTTATACCCATTCTTCTCTCTATACTTTGGATTTATTTTTTACAAAAAGCAATTATCGTTGGGGATAATGCCATTCCTCCTTTAGGAAAATTCATATCACCTTTTACAGGATTTTGGCAGAATGTTAGGGCTACTAAAAGTATTCAAAATACAGTGTTAAACCAAATGCATAAAGAAGGAAGTATCTTATTTGATGATCGAATGGTGCCCCATATTTTTGCTCAGTCCACAGGAGATGCTTATTTTATGCAAGGGTATGTTCATGCCATGCATCGCTTATGGCAAATGGACTTTTCTACTCGTGCTGCAGAGGGAAGGATCAGCGAAATCATTGGGAGTAAGGCTCTGAATTTTGATAGGAACAAACGAAGAAAGGGTTTGGCGGAATCCGCAAAACAAAGTATAGAAGTTTGGAAAAAATTTCCAGAGGCGTATAAACTGGTAGAAGCCTATTGCGATGGGGTTAATTATTATATTCAACATTTAGATTACAAAGATCTGCCCATCGAATATAAATTGATGAATTTCGAACCCGAATTATGGACACCATATCGATCTTCACTGTTTCATAAAAACATGGCTGAAGTTTTATGTGGACGAGATCAGGATATTGAAATGACGAATGCAAAAACTTTTTTTGGTGCTGATTTTGATTTATTATTTCCTGAATATGATCCACTCTCTGATCCGGTGATTCCCAAAGGAACGAAATGGGATTTTAATGTAGACTCATTGATAAATCAGGTAGAGAATTCGAATCAAGACTTAGGTTTTATTCCCATTCAAAGGACCATTCAGGATCCAGGCCTTGGATCCAATAATTGGGCAGTGGGTCCTTCTAAATCTGTTAACGGAAATCCTATATTGTGTAATGATCCACACCTGAATTTAAGTCTTCCAAGTATTTGGTATGAACAACAAATTGTCACACCTGATCGCAATGTTTATGGGGTTACTTTTCCAGGTATTCCGGGTGTAATTATTGGATTCAATAAAGATATAGCATGGGGAATTACCAATGGTGGCTGGGATGTTATGGATTGGTATCAAATTAAATGGAAAGATGAATCCATGACATCGTATTTTTATAACAATGAATGGAAGAATACTGAATATCGCATCGAACGAATAAAAGTCAAAGGACAACAAGATGTATTAGATACTGTGCCTTTGACGGTTTGGGGTCCTGTCGTTTACAATCAGATTTCGCATGCTAAATATGGTTTGGCCATGCACTGGATTATCCAGGACCCTTCAGCCTATTGCGAAATGGATGTTTTTGATTTATTGAATCAGGGAAAAAATGTAGGTGATTATAGAAATGCCATTCAAAAATTTCCTTATCCAGCTCAAAATTTTGCTTTTATTAGCAGGACTGGAGATATTGCATTAACCGTTCAAGGTAAGATGCCTATTAAAGTAAATCAGCAAGGACGATTTGTTATGGATGGTACAAAAAAAGAAAATGCATGGCATGGTTTTGTTCCACTTTCATCTACACCTCATACGATAAATCCTATTCGAGGATTTGTTTCTTCAGCGAATCAAAAATCAACAGATCGGGGTTTTCCGGTATATTACAATGATGGTGATTTTAGAGATTATAGAGGAACCATGATCAATCGGTATCTCAGTGAAAAAAAATTATGGAATGTGGATGATATGAAAGCTTTGCAATATAATGCATATAGTTTAAGAGCGGAAACAGCCTTGCCATCATTATTAAAATATTTGGATACCACCTCTATGAATAGTGTGAATCAACAAGTTTATCATGAATTGAAATCATGGAATTACATGTATGATTCAAACGCTGTCGCTCCAGTTTATTTTGATCTGTGGATGGATATATTTCATCGTTTGGTATGGGATGAAATAAGTCAGGATACTTTAAAGAAATACACAGTAATGCCTTCAGATCAGACGACCATTAGATTGATGAAAGAAAATATAAATTTAAGTTATTATGATATCAAATCAAGCCCAACGAAAGAAAGCTTACAAGATGTAGTACGTATTTCATACGATAGTTTATTAAACCAAATCCAAAGCAAATTACTGTTTCAAAAAAAATGGGCCGATTATAAACATGCTTCTATAGATCACATGGCCCGGATTCCTGCATTCGGAATACCTTTTGTATCCACTTCAGGATCCAAAGATATTATTAATGCACATGCCAGAACATTTGGTCCTTCATGGCGTATGATCGTTGAGTTGACGAAAGATGGACCTCATGCCTATGGTATTTATCCTGGTGGCCAGGATGGACGTCCAGGCAGTCCCTATTATCGAAGCATGGTGTCGGATTGGAGTCAGGGAAAATATAATTCGTTGAATTATGTTAACACGATTCATGATCTCACGCCACTTATTACTTATGAATTTAAAAAATAGATGATGAAGCATTCATTGAATTTAATTGTTTTTGTAATGCTATTGCTCCTTGCTGGATTTTATCTTCCCTTTTATTGGATGTTAATCTTATCTGGAGTAGCTGCATTTTTTATGAAGATTTCTTTAATTAGGGCATTTGCTTTTGGTTTTATTGCAGGTAATATGGTTTGGTTGGGAGTATCCTATTTTTATCATTGGACAAGTTTTTCACCATTGACTGGGATGATAGGAGAAATATTTCAAGGGTTGAGTGTGAGTTCACTATTTTATATTACTGGTTTGATAGGTGGTGTAACAGCAGGACTTGGAGCCTGGAGTGGAGCAGCAATCAGACATTTAATTTGGCCATATAACATTAAGCATGAAATGTAGTTATCTTGGGATTTTATTATTGTTAATTATTAAACTCAATGCCCAGGATGCATTTGTTGCATATGGAATGTATCCTAAAAAATCCGGTGATGTTAGACTATTTGCGAATTATTACAGATCTAATGTTGATTTTTTTGCTTCTAGTTCCACTGAATTTTTAAGTTATTATCCATCCATAATATATGGCTTGAATAATCAAGTTAATGTTGGTCTAAGGCTTAAGTATAGACAGGTTCGTTTTGTGGAGCATTTTGAATTTCAAATTCCGGATCTTGAAAATAATACATACTATAGGAATAGGTTTACAGCATGTGAATTCATTTTACGGAATTCCCTAGGTGCAAAATTTAAGCATTTTAGTTTAAATCATAGTTTAAGTTTGCCACTCGGTAGGGATTTATCTGGACAGAATGGTAAAGATTATATAGATTGGAATGGAATAGGATGGACTTCTGAAATCTATTATTCGAACTACTACAAAAGACTACAAATTTTTTCAAGTTTAGGAATTCAATTTGAAAATATTGAACGAGGCGTATTCCGCAAAAATCAATCCTCTTATTTAGTCATTGGAATACCCGTAAGTTTTTTACCTGGAATAAAAATTAATGAAAAACATTTTGTCTATTTGTTAAGCCAAGCAACGATAATAAGATGGTCAATTTCTAAAAATTATTATAATAATCAAGTGCATCGTAGCACTTTTGCAGATGCCTATTATCAAATTGGAATCGGTTACAAGTGGTTTATCTTACCACAGTTTGAAATAGAACCCATAGCAACATTGTTTTTTGACAATCCGGATAATTTTACGAAAGCATATACCCTTAATTTAGGTCTTCGGTATTATTTGAATAAATAGTGGTTTGGTAACTTGGCTTTAGCCAACAAAACAAAGATACAAACCATTGCCTAAAGGTCCAAGTCACAAAATATCTGACATGTTTGCTTTATGGAATTTGTCTCATTTCGAACGAGATCCTCGATTGAAGCATTACAATTTTAATTTTTTTTAATACACAACTACTTATGCAAATTAAATAAGTGAAATAAAAATCATTTTGGTTATTTGACATTCATATAAAAGATTAATTACAAGTTTAATTTAACAACTTTTGTTCTTTTTTCATGAAAAAAAAGAACCAAAAATTCTAGGCTGTAAGATCTAAGCCTAAAATGATTTCATGAAACCTAAATTCAAAAAACTCGCCATTTCCCTTGTTACTTTTGCTTGGCCCAACACTTGCTCACTTCGCTTTCCTGTTCTTTTTTTTTAACATTCTGTTGAGCTCATACAGTTTTGAATTTTTAACGGTTTCATTACATCATTTTTTAACGGCTTATCTCTTAAGGCCGTTCCAAATTTCTGTTACTACAAAATATAATCAGTTTTCCTATAATTTAATTTTTCAATAAGTACAGGAAGCTTTACTTAATTGAATATTTATTAGTGAGTCATCGCACATCTAATGTTTAATGGATTGAATATGGATATAATTCATTTATGTCATATCCCAAAAAAGTCCTACATTTGCGCCCTCATTAAATATACCTTTCATGCTTTCAGTAGATAATGTATCACTCCGTTACGGAAAAAAAATTTTATTCGAAGATGTAAATATAAAATTTACACCAGGGAATTGTTACGGAATTATAGGTGCCAATGGAGCCGGAAAAACGACTTTTATTAAAATTTTATCCGGAGAACTGGATTCACAAACCGGGCATGTATCCTTAGGTCCTGGAGAACGTTTGGCGGTTTTGAATCAGAATCAATCAGCTTTTGATGATTACCAAGCACTGACAACAGTCATCATGGGTCATAAAAAATTATATGAATTAATTCAGGAAAAGGACGCCATATATGCTAAAGAAAATTTTTCTGATGCTGATGGGATTCGAGCATCAGAACTGGAAAGTGAATTTGCTGAAATGAATGGTTGGAATGCTGAATATGAAGCAGCTGAATTGTTGAGTGGTATGGGTGTGACAGAAGATAAACATTATGTTTATATGAAAGATTTGGAAAGTAATGATAAAGTTCGTGTATTATTAGCACAGGCTTTATTCGGAAATCCAGATATTCTACTCCTTGATGAGCCTACTAACAATTTAAGTATTGATGCAGTGATGTGGCTTGAACAATTTTTAGCCAATTTTAAAAATACGGTTATTGTAGTATCACATGATAGGCACTTTTTAGATCAAGTGTGTACTCATGTTGCAGACATTGATTTTAATAAAATAAGATTGTTTGCAGGAAACTATTCTTTCTGGTATCAGACCAGTCAATTAGCTTCCAGGCAGAGATCAGATAGCAATAAAAAGATTGAAGAAAAGCGTAAAGAACTCATGGAATTTATTGCACGATTTAGTGCTAATGCTTCCAAATCCAAACAAGCTACTTCAAGACAAAAACATCTCGAAAAATTAACCATAGATGATATCCAACCATCCACAAGGCGATATCCGGGAATTATGTTTAAACAAGATCGTGAAGCGGGAGACCAAATTCTAAAGATAGAACAATTGTCATACGTTAAAGATGGTATTACCTGGTTTAAAGATATGAGTTTCTCTGTAAATAAAGGTGATAAAATAGCATTGATCTCTAAAGACCCTATGAGCATTACTGTTTTTTTTGAAATGCTTTTCGGACAAATCCCACCATCAACAGGTGAAGTTCAATGGGGGATTACAATTACTTCATCTTATTTTCCAAAAGACAACAGTGCTTTTTTTGACAATGAAGATAATCTTGTAGATTGGTTAAGACAGTATTCTACAGAAAAAGATGAGAATTATATTCGTGGATTTTTAGGACGAATGTTGTTTTCCGGGGATGATGTATTTAAAAAATGTAAAGTGCTTTCCGGAGGAGAAAAAGTTCGCTGCATGTTATCCAGAATGATGTTGACCAATGCCAATTTTTTAGTTTTGGATGATCCTACCAATCACCTGGATATGGAATCTATTACCGCATTAAACAATGGTTTAATTGATTTCAAAGGGATGATGATGTTTTACTCTCACGATTACGAATTTAATAATACTACTGCGAATCGCATCATCGAATTAACACCAAAGGGTATTTTAGATAAGAATATGAGCTATGAAGAATATCTAGCAGATTCAAGGGTTAAGGAGCAATTGAAGGAGTTGTACGGGGGTTAGTTGTCGGGTATGGAGGTGATCGGTTGGAGAGGTGATCGGTCTGACTGGTAATCGGGTAATCGGTTTGGGAGGTGATCGGTTTGAATGGTGATCGGTTTGGATGGTAATCAGGTAATCGGTTTTGTTGGTAATCGGGCAATTGGTTGGAATGGTATTATGTTGGGATGATAAAGTGAATTCAAGCAAAAAAAACCTCAGCTGCACATCAACAGGTCAAAAATATCATAGTTAATTTATGAATTTCCATTGGAGTATGATTCTGGCGAAAAAATCGTATTCGGGATATCCAAAAATATAATTGGGTCGATTTTTTTCCCAAAAGGAATCGATGTGTTCGAAATTTATTTTCGCAGTAAATTCATCTACTCGTAATGTCAGAAATGCATTGATTGTAGGAACTAGGGTTTCGTTATAGCTTCCTATAGGATAGAATTGATCTGTGTAGGATTGATATTTGAATTGGGTGCTTGGCGCATTAATTAGAGCTGCAACACCAAAACGAGCATCTAATGATTTTTTAAAGATAAAACCATTTATGGAAAGATCATGATAAGATTGCCATGCTGACCATCCCGTAACATTAGGTGTTATGCTGTGAACATCTACTTTATGTAGTGTGCTGAAATGTTTTACATTGAATTGTTTGCTTGCTGTTAAATGAATATATCTGAGTGCATCATTGTATTGCACCGGTCTGGCTTGTGAATTAAAAAAAATTAGATGTTTTATGTTACTGATATTAAAATCAATATTAGGAATCAAGAAGATATTGGATAACCATTTTAAGTCAAAGGATTGAATCGATAAATTGTTAAACTGATTATCCCATTGCAAAAATCCCTGCAAATAAAATTTTTGAAAAACTAAGGAAGGAATTTGTGAAGATTGATTGAATCGCATTTCAAATTGACCTAAAGATGTAAAGGGTTTTAACAATTCCAAAGATATTCCTGTTTCATTTTTGTTCTGTTGCTTTTTATATTTATATTCAACATTAAAGTGGTAGCCAGACCATTTTAAATGGCCTTCTAACCCAAGATGATGTATCGGAATTTCTGTGATGCTGGAATCAAATGAAACGTGATTTGTTTCATATCCATAAGATAGACTGAAGTAGTTGTTTAGTGTAAGTTTTAACTTTGAATCCCATGAATATTGATGATATATTCTATGGATAGATCCTGTATCCAGAATTAAAGCGTAGGGATAATAATTTCCCGAACTGGAAATGTTCCCATCCGCAAAAAGATGTTCATAACTATGATAGGCTGAAGATAAGTGTATCGTAGGTTTAAACAAAGGAGTGGTGTGATTAAATGTATAATAACTGTGAAAACCATATTGACTATTCTTAATACTTGTAGAAGCAGTGGTGGAATAACTTGGAACGGATTCTCGTATACCGTAATCTACTAGAATAAGTTTCGGAATGATACTGTCGATGATCCCATGATTATGTCCAATCAAATCGCGATTATTGACATAACAAATGTTGAATCCAAATCGTTGGTCTTGGCTGTAATACTGAATACCGGTTCCAAAGGAACTCAGCAAGTTTTTACTGTTTTGATAAATGCCGAGTTGGTTTATTCGATTATATATTAACGTCCAATGAATATTGTTCCTGTAGGATCCTGTAAATAATGCATCTGCTGTTAGATTATTTACCAATCCCGATTGTGATTTTCCAAAAGCTTTTCCTTCTGATACACTTACTTCAGAATATAATTTGTTGCTATGATAAATGGGAAAATGGTCAATGTCCTTGTGAAAAAATGAAGTACCTCCAAAACCGTGATTTAGATGTTCGTTTACCTTGAATATTGCTCTATTGAACAAGATTGGTGAGCCATAATTATTTAAAGTAATTTGACCAAATGGATCATACCGCGGAATTAAATATTCAATGGATCGTATTGGTGAAATATCATTAGTATGACCCGAATAGGTCACTGACATCATTAATGGAATTTTAGCAATTGAATCTTCCCGTAATTTAATACTATCTCTAATTCGATCCTGGGCAGTCAATTGGAAACTGTAGCCAAGTAACAGAATGGATATTGCTATGAAATTAATTGTTGATTTTTTGCGAATGATCATTCTATTAATTTCCTATAATTATTTTGTGGATTGAGCTGCCATAATTATTGACTACTCGAACTAAATATAGACCAGGTAAATAATGCGATACATCAATTTTTTTTCTTATAGTTCCCTGAGTAATCGTTGAAGATTCAAGTACAGTTGTTCCATCTATTTTTAATATCTGATATGAATGGACTTCGGATGCCGCTTCCCATGATATTTCAATATATTCTTTAGAAGGATTTGGAATTATGGTAAGTTCAAAGTGTTGTATATGATGATTCGAAACTGCTTGTGCACATGATTTGATGACATTACAAGGCTTTTCTATTCCTTCCAAAACGAACATTCCGTTTTGCATATCTGCAACGATAATATTTCCAGAAGGTAAATAGGGATAAGTGCCCCACGCTCCTTTGTATCTTAAATCGTTAATCTCTGTTGATGTCGGATAATAATATGATTTTATAGGATGTTTTGGATTAGAAATATCATAAACTTGTAAACCATCATAATAATAGGCAACATAAGCATATTGACAACTAACTAATGGATTGTGCGGTATGGCAATGTTATCATTTTCAATGGGTAAAGTTGAAATTACTTTTATATTTGAAAAATCATTTAAGTCCAAAATCTTAACAGGAGAACCATGATTTTCATCAGCCATTACATAAGTTTTTCCATCTGGAGTTAACCATCCTGAATGATTGTATCCTGATTGTTTATATTCATTAGGTTTGAGTGTAAAAAGTGCAACCGGATTATTAATATCACTAAAATTCATAATAGCAAATCCATCATTCCCACAATTTAAATAGGCCGTGTCATTTCTAACATACGCATCATGAACATGGCTTGCTTTAATATCACCAAATTGATTAAAATGTCCTAATAATATAGGATTGGTTGGATTCTTTAAATCATAAATACTCAATGCATAATATCCATTCTCAGCTTTTTCTGCACAGGAATACAATCTTCCTTTTGGAATATCTAAAAAAATATTATGGGATCTAATTAAAAGCTTTTTAGAATTATAAACTGTAATGACTGTATCTGGCAATTGGCTAAAATCCATAATCTGTAATGAGCTCTGATCACCTTCGTCACACACAGCATAAAGGTAACATTGGTAATCATCATAATCGCGATGAATAACACTTGCATTACTCGTGCCCCCTAAAACTCTTGCCACTTCTTTAGGATGTGATGGATCTGTAACATCAATAAAATGTGTGCCTAATGTCGAACCAATAATACCATATTCTCTGCCTTTGTTCCATACGCCCCATGCTTCATTAAAAGCATTGTTATGAGTCGATGATCCTGGAATCAGAGAATCTCTCCAATGACCCAATAATTTCATTTTGACTGGCTGGCAATACAGTGGTAAATGAATACTAATAACAAACAGTGCGACTAAGAATTTCATGTTAAAGGTTTAAAACAGCAGGATTCATTCCCATAGATGAAAATCCACCATCGTGATATAAATTTTGCATGGTCACCATTCTGGTGAGATCTGAAAACATCACTACACAATAGTCAGCACATGCATCCGCACTCGCATTTCCCAAAGGACTCATTTTATCAGCATAGTCAAAGAATTCCTGAAATCCTTTTATACCAGATCCGGCTGTAGTCATGGTTGGTGATTGAGATATCGTATTAACACGCACATGTTTTAGGGTTCCAAAATGATACCCAAAACTTCTGGCAAACGATTCTAACAATGATTTGGATTCTGCCATTTCGTTATAATCTGGAAATACACGTTGGGAAGCGATATAGGTTAGTGCTAACATAGATCCCCATTCATTGATTGCATCTAATTTAAGTGCCGTCTGCATTAATTTATGAAATGAAATAGCGGAAATATCAAAGGACTTCTGCATGAATTCATAATTAAGATCGGTGTAAGCCCGTCCTTTCCTAACATTGAGTGACATGCCTATGGAGTGAAGTATAAAATCTAATTTACCCCCAGTAGCTTCCATAGATTTAGTAATGAGTTGTTCCAAATCTTCAACCAATGTCGCATCTGCCGGAATAACTTCAACATTTAATTCTTTAGCCAAATCAAATATTTTACCAAAACGCATAGCGACAGGAGCATTGGTTAAGGTTATTTTAGCTCCCTGTTCCACACATTTTTTAGCGACGTGCCATGCTATAGATTGTTCATCCAATGCACCAAAAATAATGCCTCTTTTTCCTGCTAATAATTGATTTGACATGTTTGTATTTTTTTATAGTTGTAAAATAATTTCGTTTATAATTGTATAAGTTCTTTAGCATTAATTAGTGCTGCCGAACTTGGTGGATCTCCACTTAACATTTTGGCTATCTCTACATATCGTTCCTCTGCTTCCAATTTTTTTAATTTGGTATTCGTAAGTTTTGAAGTAGAATCTTTGTAAACAAAGAAATGATGTTTAGCTCTCGAAGCAACTTGAGGAGAATGGGTAATCGTTATGACTTGATGATGTCCCGACATGTCTCTTAAAATATTTCCCATTTGTAAAGCAACTTGTCCAGATACTCCGGTATCTATCTCGTCAAAAATCATAGTAGGTAATTCTGCTTTTTGGGCAACCAAAGATTTAATGACCAAATTAAGTCTAGAGATCTCACCTCCTGAAGCTTGATTTTTTAAAGCTTTTGGGGAACTACCTTTATTGGATGTAAATTGAAATTCGATAGCATCTATACCTAATTGATTGAGTTCTGCCGTAGTATCAAATTTAATATCAAATTGGGCAAATTCCATTCCGAGTAATCTTAATAATGGAGAAGTTCGCTTTACCAATTCTAAGGATTTTTGTTTTCTAGTCTTAGAAATGGATAAGGCATGCGACAGGAGATCCTGATGCAATGTTTTTATTTCAAGATCCAATTGATTGATTTGATCTTCACCATGAGAAATGGAATTGAGTTTGGATTCTATTTCTTGTTTAAATTGGATGAGTTCATGATCAGACTGAACTCGATGTTTTTTCATCAAACGGACGATCAGATCAAATCGTTGTTGAAGGGCAAGTAATTTCTTTGGATCTGTATCAATATGTTCTGAAATGGATTCCAATTCTAAAGCGATATCTTTTATTTCAGTTTGAATCAGTTCTAGTCGATCATATAAAGTATTTACAATGGGATTTATTCGAACGGATCTTAATAATTGTAAAATATCCTGTACAGAATCTATTACGCCTTTTTCATTATTTAAGATGGTCGAAGCATGGTTGGTTTGATTAAGAATTTCTTCGGACTTCGAAGCTATTTTAAGTTCTTCTTCGAGAGTTCCAAATTCATTTTCTTTAAGATCTATTTGTTGTAATTCTTCCCATTGAAATTGCAAAAAATCTTGTTCTTGTTGTGCCTTGATATGCAGTTCCTGAAGTTCTTTTTTATTGCGTTTTAATTGTTCGTATTGTTTAAATTGAGTTAGATACTTTTTTACTTCCGTTTGCAATTCTGCAAATGCATCCAAAGAATTTAATTGAAATATAGGATCAATAATATCTAAATGATCAAATTGTTGATGAATGGAAATCAACAATGGAGCTATTTGATTAATATCAGTAACTAATGCAGGTGTATCATTAATAAAAGTTCTGGATTTCCCATTGGGTAATATTTCTCGTCGAATGATTATTTGTTTAGGATCATCGATATCAATGCTTGCAATTATTTTTTCCTGCAAGCTTAAAGGAATGTCAAAACAAACTTCTACAACACATTTTTCTTCCGCATTACGCAACACTTTGGCATCTGTTCTTGCACCTAATACGAATTGTAAAGCACCTATCATAATGGATTTTCCGGCACCGGTTTCACCGGTGATAGCAATAAAATCTGAAGGCCATTGGATGTCCAATGTATCTATAATGGCGTAATTTTTTATGTGGAGTTGTGTTAACATGAATGTTGATCCGGTGTTATAATTTTTATATTATTGTAATAAATTAAAATCAACTTTTTCGCCAAGTTGTTGAGCTTTAGTCAAGTCCGTTTTGCCAGCAGCTTGTTGACCAAGAGCTATATATGTTTTTCCTCTTTCCAAATAATACAAACCTGAATTTGGATTGAATTGAATGGCGCGGCTATAATATTCTATGGCTTTAGTTGGATTGTTCAATGCTCTATGACATCTTCCTCCTTCATACCAGATATCTGCATTCTTAGGATCATATTTCAAATATTTATCTAAATCTCCGAGTGCCAGATCGTATTGACCTTGTTGGTTATAAACTATGGATCGATTTAAATATCCTACTTTCCAAGTAGGATCTAATTCTAATCCTTTCGTTAAGTCAGATAGTGCATTGGGTAAATTTCCTAATTTTGCATTTGCTGCACCTCGGTTGACATAATATTCTGCCATAGGATTCATTTCTATGGCTTTATTGTAATCCAAAATCGCTTTCTGATCTTCATTGCGAATAAAAAATAATTTGGCACGACTATTATACGTTGCATGTCCAGCTTTTAATTCAATGGCTCTAGAATAATCTTTAAGTGCAGCATCATATTGTTTTAAGTCTCTAAGATGATTGGCCCTATTATTAAATGGGAGTGGTGTGTTGTCATAGAATTCAATAACCCGAGTCCAAAGTGTACCGCTATCCTTCCAAATTCCACATTGTTTATAACTCATGATTCCAAAAATGGCGAGATAGCACCCAAATCCT
>Ga0138256_10004224_pt1 | contig 15279 bp, 12 predicted proteins | sample KNB2016incub_MG_FD_105486 | JGI IMG/M metagenome (GOLD analysis project Ga0138256, IMG submission 105486) | Active sludge microbial communities from wastewater in Klosterneuburg, Austria - KNB2014incub_MG | ecosystem: Engineered > WWTP > Activated sludge > Unclassified | place: Austria... | reverse complement strand
TGCCAGCCGATAAGATATCGGTCTTTCCATGGGGAATTGACCTGCAAATATTCAGCAAAACAGATAAGACTTCCGCCAGGAAAAGTTTAAAACTTGAGAAGGATAAATTCATCATTTTGTTTAACAGGTATTTCGAGCCCGTGTATGGCGTAAGTTACCTGATGGATGCGTTTTGGAAATTCTGCTCGGAAAAAAAGGACGTACTGATGCTGATGCTTTCAGAAGGCTCGGGGAAAGTTAATGTATTGAAATACATCACCGATAAAGGGCTGGATGATAAAATTCAGGCGCTGGGAAGAGTGCCAAATCATGAGCTTCCTTTGTTTCTGAATGCCGCCGATGTGTATGTTTCGCCGTCACTCAGCGACGGGACATCGCTCTCGCTGCTGGAGGCAATGGCATGCGGCACCGGACTCATTGTAAGCGATGTGCCCGCAATTAAAGAATGGGTAAATGCTGAAAACGGAATTATGGTAAAAAGGGGCAATGCAGCGGAGCTTGAACGGGCACTTGAAGAGTATTACGCAAACCGCACACTGGCAGAAACACACGGCAAAAGAAATCTGGAAATTGCAAAAGAGCGTGCAGACTGGGATAAAAATTACCTTTTGCTGAAAGAAATATACGGCAAGCTTGTTAAATAAAATTTCCCGGTTACTCCATTCACAAAATTCTGAAATAAGCTTAATATGACAAAAATACTTCTGCTGCACGGCGCCATCGGCGCAAAAAACCAGTTTGCCGAATTAGAAGAATTGCTAAATGCGGATATGGAAGTTCACACAATGAACTTCACAGGTCACGGCGGCGCGAAATTACCCGATGAGCCATTTACGATTGATATGTTTGCCCGTGATGTAATTGCATATCTTGATTCAAACAATATAGATGAAATAAATATATTTGGTTACAGTATGGGCGGTTATGCCGCATTGTATGCGGCTTTGAATAATCCCGGCAGGATAGGAAAGATCTTCACACTTGCCGCAAAATTTGAATGGACTCCTGAAATTGCCGGAAGGGAAGTAAAGATGCTTGATGCGGATAAAATGAAAGTGAAGGTCCCAAAGTTCGCCGCGGAGCTTGCAAAAAGGCATGGTGAAGATAAATGGGTAATCCTCCTGCAAAAAACGGCGGATTTGATGATACGGCTTGGAAATAATAAAGTACTTACTGCAGAGTTGTTGAATCAGATAAACAACAAAGTACTTGTTGGAATTGGTGACTGCGATAAGATGGTATCGCTTGAAGAGACTATTGCCGCATACAGGGCTTTACCAAACGCAAACCTTGTTGTTTTGCCCGCCGCGCCTCACCCCATTGAGATGGTTGATAAGGAAAGACTTGCAGAAGCAATACAAAGATTTATGTTCTGAATTAAGATCTGTTTAAACAATTTGAATCAATGTGATTTAAAATATATACCAACCAGATCTTTACTGCCCTGCTGCCCGCATGATCAAAAATGCATTAAGCAATATGTAAGCAATAGTTACTGAATAAAAGCTCAGCCTATCCAGTCTTTTTGCCTTAGCCAGATATTCCGGCTTTTCGGTCTCGTTCCATTTGAATGAAATTACCGCGACAACCAAAATTACAAAGATCGCGATAAATGTTATGTTGTGAATATTATCAAACAGCGTGTTGGAAACAGTTGAGGGTACAACTGATTCAATAATATATTTATTTCCCACGGCGGCAAACAGGCCGCCTACGCAGAGTCCAAGCCTATCGCTTGGCTTTACGAAAAATGCCAGCAGTACGATTGAAAACGCAACATACACACCCGTGAGCATTTTGAAAAGAGTGTTCCATGAATTTTCACGGGTCAGGTAAATATCAGCCGTCACCGATGGATATGTGCTTGAGCCTTTTATCACAGGGTCGCCAAAAGTTGTATTGTAGGTTTGATTGTTAACGTAAAATGCCAGTGAATCAATTTTCCAGTTGCTTAACACCAGGTTAGAATCAATTGCGGAATTACCGGCATCCGTAATGAACGCCAGCTTTTTGGTATCGTAAATAGTGTGATCAATATGCAGAGTTAATTTCTGTTTATCAAACGGGAAAGCCGATACATCCCACTCCTTAAAAACAACAGCGCTGAATTTCATCATATCCCAGTTAATTCCGTCTTTTTTCATTTTGGAATAGTTTGTAAAAGAGGATGATTTGGAATTCGTAACTTCAAGCGCGTCATTGAACTGGAGGCTATCATTTTTATAATTGAACCACATCCAGAAATCAGATGAAAAGCTTTGATCGCTGATATTGAAATCAGTAAGCGAGTTGAAATATATGCCCACTTTACAGGTATCATCCGCGGAGCGGGTGAATGAGTTTATTAACACAAGCAGCAGTACTGCGGTTAAAATTTTATTCATTAAATTTTGCGATAATTAGAATTAACTTGCCGTTTACATTTTGATGGCAAATTTAACAATGTAATACTATAATTGTTAGTTAATAATTAATATTAGTTTGAACATATGGCTGAACCGTTAAAGAACATTTATAACAGACCCTACCTGGAAAAATTCGCAGGAGTTTTTAAAGAAATTTATGCGGGGTTTGATTCAAAAAAATTTATGAAGCTGGTTTTTGATAATGAGTGGGGTAACCGCGAGCTTAAAGAGCGGATGAGCCATATTGCCCGCTCATTAAACGAAGTTTTGCCCGGTGATTACAAAAAGAACATTTCAATTCTTAAAAAAGCTGTACCGCATTTTAAGGGATTTTTATCAATGATATTCCCCGATTATGTTGAACAATTCGGCATTGAAGATCCGAAAACATCAGTTCCTGCGCTTGAGTTCTTCACGCAATACGGCAGCAGTGAATTTGCCGTAAGACCCTTTATTATAAAATACCCTGAAATATTAATGCCTGAAATCAGAAAATGGGCAAAGCATAAAAATCACCACGTAAGAAGACTTGCCTCCGAAGGCTCACGGCCGCGGCTGCCGTGGGCAATTGCATTACCGGAATTCAAACTCGATCCCGTGCCGGTATTGAAAGTACTGGAGCTGCTTAAGAATGATGAATCTGAGTACGTAAGGAAAAGTGTTGCCAATAACCTTAATGATATATCTAAGGATAACCCAAAACTTGCTTTTGAAACCGCAAAAAAATGGTACGGTAAAAATAGAAACACAGACTGGATAGTTAAACACGCTATGCGGGGTCTGTTTAAAAAGGGTAACAAAGATGCGCTTAAGCTCTTAGGGTGGCATGGCTCTAAAGGAATTGAAACAGCAAGCCTTAAGCTAAACAGTACGAAAATTCAGCTAGGCGGGAAGCTTGAATTCTCATTTTCAATTAAACCTGTTAAGCCCGTTAATGAGAATGTAAGGCTTGAATACACTATTGATTTCATTACATCATCAGGGAAAACAAGCAGGAAGATTTTCAAAATTACCGAAGGTAAGTTTGAAAAAGGGAAAATTTACAATTTTGCTAAGAGACATTCGTTCAAAGATCTGACCATACGCAAACATTTTAAAGGTAAACATAGTATTGCAATTGTTGTGAACGGGGAAAGAACGGCTGAGAAGAGCTTTTATGTTGTGTAAAGAAATTGTTACGCTCCCGCAGGGCTGAAAGCCGGTAAACTAAAAATTTACCTTTGACTTACCGAACCTCTATTTCCGGATCTCAAATATCCTTACGTTATCGTAGTTTGATTTGTGGCACGATACACAAACTTTGCCGTTTTTACTTACGCTGTATTCAACTTCTCCGGTTGGGGTATATTCTGCCCAAAGCCAGTCCTTTGCGCTGTTTGGCGCTCCTTTTAGTTTTACCATTGCGGCAAGAATTTCAACCGACCCGGTTTTTTCTGAGTAGATTTCTTTGATAATGATCGAAGAATCCGGGAACATTACACCCTTAGGAAGATGTCCGTCAGAATTCAGCACAGATGCCGCTTTACGGTTAAACCTGATACGCATGAAGTTATCATGAGCGCGCTCTGTTTCTTCGCTGGTTGGAAGAATTTCCGGGGAATGCTTGTAATAGTAGTATTCTTTTTCGGAAGTTATCCACTTATACAGGTTTTCATCTCCCGCGGTTTTCTTGGAGGAAAACAGGAAAATATAACCGGTTATCGCAAAAGCAATTATTACAAAAGCAAGATTTTGGAAAAGTTTTCTGTTTTTCATATTCTGTTTAATATAATTTTTCTATAACACTCCCGGTATAGGGAGCATTCTTTGATTATTAGTTATCACTTCAAAGGATTTATTACACTCGCGGTTTTATATGTAGTTTATATCAATGATCAGTGGGTTCGTATGTTAATACCAGCCATTTTTCGGTTTCCATTTCAAGCTGTATGCCGTTTCTTACGTATGGTTTTTTTGCCGTCAGTTCGCTGAAGATCCGGTTCATCATCGTGTTGGGATTCTTGCGGTACATAATTATGCCCTTTGGATTTTTCTTCATGAATGACTTGATCTCTGCGGTTAACCCTTCTTTATCAACCGGTACGTTATAGCCGCTGATAAGGATCTTTTCAGGCGGTGCGAGTTTTGTGCGGTAGGGAACGTAAAAAATGCTGGAAGCATTATCGTCAGCGTCAAAAATCAGCGCAGGGTATTTATCAATGAAATGATCTACAAAGTATATAAGCTTATCTGTTTCTTCAGGTTCATCAGCCGTTACAATGAACTCAATTACTTTAGGGAACATCTTGTTGTATTTTTCGGGTACCATCTGCTTAACATAAGAAAGCGGAATGCAGGATAGTATCACAATTGAAGCAAATGCTCCCTGTAAAATACCGGAACGCATTTTTTTAAGGTCGGTGTTCAATCCCGCGGCGGCAATTACAGGCGCGATCAGAAATACAAGGTACAGATAGTGTGTTGTATGGTAAATGGCAGATTTCGCCCCCGCCAGTCCGTTAACCAGGGAAGGCGCCAGCACAGGAACAAGAAGTGCGATCAGAAAGACTTTCGGATATCCTTTATAGAAATATATAACACCTTTAATGAAGTAATAAAACAGAATTACGGTTAAACCAAGCGCGAGAAAGTAGTAGGGAAGGAAAAATCCCTTGGCTCTTAACCCCAGGCTTAAACCCTGAATGTTCACGGTATCAGTGTATTGATCTGCCGCGTTTATTGTTTTAAACGGCTCTCCGTACAAAGCGTAACTTACGGCTATCCATATTAACTGGAATAATAACGATAACCCTATGTAGTAACAGCAGCCACTTCTGCGGGTTAAGAATGCAAGAACGCACATCGGTATTATCACAAATATCGCTTCGGGTCTGGATGCGAGCGCGGCAAAAGAAAAGATTCCTGCAATAATGAAGTATTTCACTGACTTATCGGAAGCAAGAGCCTTAATGAAATAGTAGATCATGATACACGCCGCAGCAAGGAATGTCTGCTGGGCATACGGTTCAAAATTCAGCCTGAATATTACAGGATTTAAAGACGCAATAATAAACGCTAGCAGCGCCGTCTTGAAATCAGTCAGCACAAGCGTCATTTTAAAAACATAAATACACGCAAGAGTCATAACCGCTATCATTGTAAGCGCTGAAGTAAAAAATAACTCACCTGAAATTTTTAAAATGGGTCCCATAAAATAAAACCAAAGCGGGTGACCCGATTCAGGCAGAACAAAAAAAGGTTTCTGTGACCACCATAGGGCATTCCACACCCTTGTAGCCGAGTCACCCATATCCATCATGTTAAACGGTATGAGATATATCTTTACGGCAATTGATATAATAATTGCCGCGGCAAATATTCCAATTTGCAGACCGGAAAGTTTTTCTGACTTGAGGGTGAATTCACCCGGGCTTAAAAGCTTTGGAAACAGATACGGTTGTTTGTTGTTTATCATCAAATATTATTTTATTCAGGAGACGCTTTAGCTGCTCCATCCTGTTTTTTTTAAAAAAGATAATCGCGGTTTCCCTTTATGTCCGAATATTCCCGCATAGGTACCTTTTAAATAATAGTAACCCAGTTTTATGCCGCAGACTTTCATGAACCAGATCATTCTTACGGGAAATTTCAGAATATCCGCCATGTAAGCAATAAGCATATTAAAATACAAACCATGTTTGCGAAAATACAAATATTTATTTCTTTGAATAAGGTAATATTCAAAGTAATAACCCTGTTTATTATCTTTTGTCCATTTGTGGTTATGCCAAAGAATAGCTTTCTTTACGGCAGCGCATTTATACCCTTCATTTTTAATGCGGCGGGCAAGATCGATCTCATCGCCATAAGCAAAATAGTCTTCTTCCCATAAGCCTGTTTTAAGTAATACTTCTGACCTGATAAAAGTGGCGGCACCGGGAAGTACATCGGCAAATACAGTTTCTGGAATCTTATTTTCGTTTTCCGAATAGCCGGCACCCTCGTAATACTTTGTGATAATATAAGAGCTAAAATCTGCCTTTGCTCCGAATTCCTGAATGCGTTCTTTGGTTTTGCCGCCGCTCCAGAAAAATATCAGCGGTGCCGCTGCAACAATCGCAGGGTCATTTTCAACAGCGCTTTTTAACTCAGCAAGGCAGTTGTTATCAAGTATAGTATCATTATTCAGAAAAAAAATGAACTTACATCCTTCTTCAATCGCCTTCTTTGCGCCAATGTTGTTACCTCCCGCAAAACCCGCGTTACCGCCTGTCTGCAGGTACTCTATATCTAATTTAAAATTGGAATTGAGCCTTTTAGAAAACTCAATATCGGAATCGTCTGAATTATTATCTGCAAAGTATATTTTAAGATCTTTTTCGGTTTGCCCCGAAAGTGAATCATAAAGCAATTCCAAATTATGCTTCTGCCTGTACATTACAAGAATTACGCCAATCTTAGCCAACAGAGCCTCCATCACAAACGTTTTTTATCAGCTCAGAATAATATCCGGATACTTTTTGAATAGTATGGTTTTCTATAACGAATTTTGCGCCCTGTAAACCCAGATTTTTCGCGCCAGAAGGATCTTCAATAAGTTTTTTCATCGCCGCCGCAACGGCAGAGCTGTTCAACTCCGTAATCAATCCGTTAGAAGAATTTATAAACAGCCCGGTATCACCGGTGTTGCTGGCGATTATTGCGTTCCCGCACGCCATCGCCTCCAGTACGCTTTGTGAAGGATAGTTAGTTCCCGACTGAAGTGAGACAAACACAGTTGTACTGCTGAATATTTCGGGCGGGTTTTTATGGAAAGTGAAGTTTACCCGGTCTCTTAAGCCGTGTTCTGAAATATATGAATTTATCAGATCAACCAGGGAGCCTTCGCCCAGCAAATGAAAGTTTACTTCCGGGTGTTCAAGCAAAACCTCGCGGGCAGCTTCAAGATACATTAAAGGATTTTTATCCGGCTCAAGCCTTGCCGCGAAAGCTATTTCAAAATTTTTCTTTTCGCCAATAAAACACTTGCCGTAATCGATAAATGAACAGGGGGCAATCGAGATATTTTCTTCCCTGATTTCAACGCCAAGTTTTTTTACTCCATTGGCAATAAATGGGCTCAGGAAATCAACCTTATCGGCTGTCTGGAGAATATAATTGAAAGAATAATACTTTCTGTACCATAGTTTTTTGATATCGCTCAGCACATCACTGAACCAGCTGTCCATATCGGAAAAAATAATTTTTACACCGGGGATATCTTTTTCTTTGTAAAATACAAGCGGCAAGCCGCCTGCAAAAATGCCTATTAATACCCCAATGTTATTTTCTTTTCTTATCTTCTCTATTTGTAAGTATAATTTTTTCTGCTTTTCTTTATTTTTGAAGAACCAGAAAATTTTTCTTGCAAGCGAAGTATTTTTATCTACATCAAATGGGTTTGGAATAATATCATTATACTGTTCAGGCAGAGCCGGATTTTCGTCAGGCTTCTCAGTCGGCGTCCCATCTGTGCGAACTATGTGAATATTGTTATTCCCAATATCAGGGAAAGAGCGATTGATGTGCTGCATCATTAACGGATTAATAATGAAATGAAACTTCTCCGGATGCGCTTTCACAAAATGAATAAACAGATTGGTGAATCTTTTTTCAGCACCGCCAAAAGCGCCGCTTGGAAAGATTACAAATGCCGTATTTGGCAACCGTGAATCAGGCTTATCAATATCCAATATTCAGGAAATTCATTAATTTAAAACAATAAGTTCAAATATAGTTTACCTTAAGATTTATAGATAGTAAAAAAATGAAAATTTTGAACTTTTATTTAAAATTCTCACGTTTTAGGGGTATTATAAAAGACTTGCAGATAATATGAATGGTTTTTAGATTTATATATTATAAATTATAAAAATGCAATGAAAATAATATCTTATCTTTTAGCGATTTTGGTTATAACAGGTAGTGTTTTTTATTACGGCTGCGATGATTCAGGTAAAATTCCCGTAGAAGAATCTGCCGGGCAGGTTATACTTACACAAAATATAAATTTTCTGCCATTAGACCCGGCTACCGAAGGATATTACAACCTGTTCCTGGTCTTAACAGATTCATTTGGTACACCCCGCTCGGTACATTTGGGCAGGTTTAATGTTACATCTTCCGGTGAGATTGTTGATGAAAATGGAAATCCAAAGACACTTACAGTTCCGGAAAATGATACTGTTGATATTGAAAGATCTTTATATTCTGTAATAAGCATCGATGTTGCACCCGTGGTATTTCCGGGACTATCAAGAATATTAGCGGGTCCGGTGACAGTTCACCGCGATTCTGTAACAGCAAGACTTCTTATGAGTGATACCGCAGCTGTTGGATCTTCTATGAACGCAATTTTGAGCAGTAATAGTGTATTGTATATAATAAATGCTCCAACCGGAAATGCAGGTGATTGTTCAAAAGGACTCTGGTTTTGCGGCCAGGACGGAAATTCGTCATGGAATCCCGGCAGCGCATTAATACCTAACAGGGGCTGGATATACCAGGGATTTATTAAAAACAGAAGTACAGGAGAGGTTTTTTCAACCGGCAGATTTCATGACCCCGAGCAGCCAGATTTTGACGGGGCAGGTACCTGCGCTGATACTTTTGGCACAGCTTACAATAAACCCGGACAGGATTGGGTAAAACCGGGATGCAGCAATGTTTCAAGAATTGATGACGGAAACTATGAGGCTTTTGTTACTTTACAGCCCGAGTCAAGAGCTGAAACGCTCCCTCCTTTTGTTTTAAAACTTTACAGACAGCAAAACATAATTGTAAACCTGGGCTGCAACAGAGTTGATAATGTTTTTACACAAAGACAGAATTTTCCGGATGTAAACCTGAGAATCACCAGATAACGCTGTATTGTTAATAAATTAACCGTTTGATCAATTGAAACGTTGGTTAATAGTTAGAATTTAAAAAGCCGTTTCTGCAGAGAAACGGCTTTTTTGTTTTATCATTTAATGATAATGAAATTATTTCTTACTGAAAAATCTTTCAATTAAAGTTATAACAGTTTCTACCATTTCGAGATTCATTTCAAAGAATAAAGGAAGCCTGAGCAGTGTATCAGAATACTTATCTGCATTCGGAAGCTCACGCTTGCCGTGTTTTTTTGTGTAGTATGGTGACTTATGAAGTGAAAGATAATGAAATACCGCAACAACATCGTTGAGTTTAAGAAATTCCGCCAGTTCAGTTCTTTCATCCTGGCTGCGGGTAATAAAATAAAAGATATGCGCGTTATTTGTCGCGTAACCCGGGATAACGGGAAGTTTGATAAATCCTTTTTCATCAATATGTTTTAATCTATCATAATATGTATTCCAAAGCAGCAGCCTTTTTTCCTGAATTTCACCGAGGTGCTCAAGCTGACCCCAAAGGTAAGCTGCGTTTATTTCAGAAGGCAAAAAAGATGAGCCAATATCGACCCAGTTATATTCTTCAACTTCAGCCCTGAAAAAAGCCGCACGGTTTGTGCCTTTTTCCCTGATTATTTCGGCGCGCTTTATCATTTCATCCCTGTTAACAGAAATCATACCGCCTTCGCCGCATATTACATTTTTGGTTTCGTGGAATGAAAATGCGGCAAGATCGCCAATTGAACCAAGCGGTTTCCCGTTGTAAAAAGAATCAATCGCCTGCGCAGCATCTTCAATGACGAATAAATTGTTTTTACGGGCTATACTCATTATCTCATCCATCATACACGCAATGCCGCCATAATGAACAACAACAATTGCTTTTGTTTTGGGTGTTATAAGTTTTTCTATTTCACCCGGATCAATATTCGGGAGATCATCCATCGAATCCGCGAAAACAAGTTTCGCGCCGCGCAGCGCAAATGCGTTTGCGGTAGATACAAATGTATATGAGGGCAGTATTACTTCATCACCCGGAGCTATATCACACAGCAGGGAGGTCATTTCCAAAGCATCGGTACATGAAGTTGTTAGCAGTGTTTTTTTAAACCCGTAATTTGTCTCAAAAAACGACTGGCATTTCTTTGAAAAAATTCCGTCGCCGGAAATTTTTCCTGATTTAACCGCTTCTATTATATAATCAATTTCATTTCCCGCAAGGAATGGTTTATTAAAAGGTATCTTCATCCGTTAACTTAGTTTATAACATTTTATATTAGTCATAAAAACTTTCAATTACATAAGCCTGTCTTCTTCTTACTTCATCAAGAGTGCGCCACAGGTACTCGCCAATAACTCCAAGCATAAGCATCTGGAAACCCGAGAGCAGCAGCACAAGTATCATAAGCGGCGCCCATCCCTGGAAGGGGACGTTGCCGGTAAATTTTGCGATCACAATAAATATAGAGTAAATGAATCCCGAGAGCGAGATCAGCAATCCCAGGATAGACATAAGCCTGATAGGGAGGAATGAATATCCCAATACGCCGTCTATCAGATATTTCAGCTTTTTAGAAAAGGTCCATTTCGATTCACCTATCTCGCGCTTCTGGCGGGTGTATGGAATGAACTTAACTTTATATCCCGTCCACAATATCTGTCCCTGCCAGAATGCATTTGCTTCCATGTTGCTTAAGAGCAGGCTTTTTACTTTCTGATCGATCAGCAGGAAGTCAAATCCGCCGGCGGGCATGTTTGAAAAACTCAGTTTCCGCATAGCCGCGTAAAACATTTTTGAAGTTGTTCGGCGCGCAAATGATTCATCCCTATCTGAGCGGGTACAAATAACTATGGGATAATTTTCTTCAAAGTGATACTTAAACATTTCATTGATAAGCTCAGGGGAATCCTGAAGGTCAGCGGAGATATTTACAATACATTTGCCCTTTGCCTTGGAGTATCCCGCGTAAATAGCGTTTACCTGCCCGAAATTACGCGTGAACTTGATTATCTTTATCAGGCCGCCGTGCGCGCTTTTCAGCTCAATAAGTTTTTCCAGCGAGTTATCATATGAGCCGTCATCAACAAAAATAATTTCAAATTTTAGATGCGGGTTCTTCTTTATGACCACATCATTTATTTTATTGAATGTTGGCTCTATATTCAGCTCATTGCAAAAAACCGGAACAACAATAGAACAGGAAATTTCGCTGTTACTTTCGGGCTGATTCATAAGCTTACTAAAATATTATTAAAATTGAACAAATATTAATTCCGTTTTTTAATTATTTTCGCGGGCACGCCTGCAGCAACGGAATATGGCGGAATATCTTCAGTCACAACGGCGCCTGCGCCTATTACCGACCATTTACCTATTTTTACACGCGGAAGTATTACCGCCCCCGTCCCTACGTTAACCCCCTCTTCAAGGTGAACACCTCCGGTTAAATGTACGCCGGGCGAAAGATTGCAGTAATCTTCAATAACTACATCGTGCGCAATTGAGCATTGCGGATTAACATTAACCTGCAAACCCAGCACAGAGTTTACGGTTATCGTGCTTCCGGCAAAGATAATAGTGCCATCGCCAAAAAAATTATCGTGCCCAAGCTCAACAGAGCGGTGGATTACCGGTTCGGGTAATTTGCATCCGTACGAAAAAAGCCTTTGAGTAAAACTTTTTTTTACTTCCGTGGTGCCAATTGCGGGAAGAATATTGTCAAAGTCACTGTAACCGGATTTAATAATATGATCAAGGCTTCCGAGTATGAACAATGTTTTGGTTACTTCACCTGCCGAACCCGGTAAAACAGCCTTGCCTTGTTTTGTTTCATCATCATCCAGAAAACCCGCAACCGAATATGAACCAAACCCTTCTTTAATTTCATTTACCGCCCAAAGGGTTTCCCTGGCAAAAGCCCCCGCACCCATCATAATAATTCTTTTTGGCAAAGTACTTTTGCTCATACGCCGCAGGAATTATTTATAATTTCAGTTACTTTTCTTATTTCACCGGCAGTAATGTGAACAGAAAGCGGAAGACATAAGATCTTTCTGGAAATATCATATGAAACCGGGCAGGTTATATTTTTACCGTAAACCAGTTCAAGGCTTGGTGAAAAATATTCCCGGGGGAATATACCGGCTTTATTCAGTGCTTTAACGGTGTTTACCCGTAATGCGTTGCTGCTGAATATTACGGGGAAATACGCGTAATTTTGCCGTGCGTTGAACTGCTGGTAAGATATCTTAAAATTATCCTTAAGAAGTTTCCTGTATAACTCAAATGCGGCTTTGCGTTTTTTTAAATTATAGTTTAAGTATTTAATTCCCGCAACCCCCAGCGCCGCGCTGAGCTCGCTCATTTTGCCGTTTACGCCAAGTGAAAGTATTTTGTAATTGCTGTAGCCAAAATTCCGCTTGAAGGCAAGTTCACGGGCAATGCGGCTGCTGTTTGTAAATACAGCTCCGCCTTCGGCGGTATTAATAATTTTAGTCGCGTGAAAACTTGTTGTAGAAATATCACCGTACGCGAATAACGGTTTGCCTTTATAGTTTATCCCTATGGCGTGAGATGCATCGTAAATAACTTTTAGCCCGTATTCTTTTGCGATACCGCCAATCGCAGATGTATCACACGGATTGCCATACACATGCACTGCCATTATGGCTTGGGTTTTCCGGGTTATTTTTTTTATGATCTGCGCGGGATCGATATTCAGCCTAACCGGATCAATATCGGCATAAACAGGCTTGCAGCCTTCCCACATAATTGAAGAGGTCGTAGCAATAAAAGAAAATGGAGTGGTGATTATTTCGCCGGTAATATTAAGTGCTTTAATTGCAGCCTGAAGGGCAATGGTACCGTTTGAAACACAAAGAGCGTGCCTGCAGCCTGAGAGAATTGTTAGCTTCTCTTCAAGCAGCTTCAGGTACTTTCCGTCATTTGTTAATACGCCGCTTGCCCAAACATCTTTAAGCAGTTTTGTGTATTCATTCAGCGGAGGCAGAAATGACCTCGTAACGTATAGCGGTTTTTTCAATGTGTTTTTACAGGAATAAATGATATTATACAAGCGGTCATATTAATCAAATAACTGAAATAAACCGCTGAATTTGTGAAATATAACCAAAATAAAGTGTTTAAAACAGGAATTAGGTTCAATTGCCGCAACAACTTAAAGCAAAAAGTAAGCTAATAAATTCCGCTGACGGATAGATATCAGCTCTTTATTTTTTTAAGACCCGGTATAGTTCATGTTTATCGGTTCTAAAAAGTAATTCTTTATTTACGCCAAGTGAATCAATTTGCGAATAGATCTTATCAAATCCCAGCGGGTAGAAATCACGGGTAACTATCATATATTTTGCACCGGGATTGGTATTCATGGACTCTTTCATTTTATCAAATGTGCAAACGGGGTTACCAAGGTAATACTGCGCAACCCACGTACCGTTATAAACAGTATCACCGGGATTGATGAAATTATTCATTCCACGGTAAAAATCTTTCTGAGAGTTATCATAAACCGGCGCAGTGAAGAGCCTGTTCTTAAAACCATCCATATCAAACTGCACGCCATCATTGTAACCTATGTATGCGTAGATAAGATTCGCGGAAAAGCCATAAGCCATCAGAAGCAATACGGCTGATACAGAAAATATTTTTACGGTTTTTTGGTACCCGGGAAATTTCATCGTGAGATCATTATAAACTCTTACCGCAAGCACTGCAGCCATTAGGCATATTGTAATTATCCCCATAAACGGATTTCTGTATGTTGTAAGCGGGTACAGCAGGATCCACCAGAAAACCGTAACAACCGAAAAGAAAAACAAAGCCCTCTCAAACAGGTTCTTTGAGTAATAATAAAATGCGGCAGATATTATTATGAATAATGGCAGCGGGAAGAAGCGGTTGAATAACTGAAATTTATCAAGCATAACGCTCCACGAAGCATACGCGGGTCCGGCAAAAATATCAGTGATAAGTATCATTCTTCTGAGAAGAGTATAATCAAAAATTAAAACGGGTATAGTTCTAATAAAAGAAATAAGCGCTGAAAAAAGTATAGTATATCCAAGCAGCTTTAATACACCTTTTTGCCTGCTCTGAAAGTACAGCGCAAGCAGCGTGAATGTTATAATAAACGCAACCTGGAATTTAGTATGAACGGCAAGAGAAATGAGCAAAGCCGAAGTGATCAATTTCTTTCCCGAATCTATGCTCTTAGGGTCAGAAAAAGCGAAGTAAAATCCGTACAGCAGGAATGCTGCCTGAAGCAGCTCGCCGAAATATGATGAAGCAATAAACCCAAAACCCGGCTGCGTACCAAGAAAGAATATGAATAATACAGCGGCAGCGGGACCATAGAGTTTTTTGCTTATTCTGAAAAGGAAAATAAGCGCTAAAACAGATAATAAAGTTGAAATTGCCTTAAAGTGCCATACATCGGTTAAATTGAACCAAAAATTAGGAAGAGAAGCTACGTAATACGGAAGCATCGCGATAGTATCTATGAGAATAATTTTTTCATTCAGGTTAATATATACAACCCCCGTTTTCGCGAAGTATTTTGCGTATTCAAGATAAACGGCTTCATCGTACCCAAGATCATAATGTGATACTGCCAGCGGTAACAAAACAGCTAGGTAAATTAATGTTGCCGCAAGAAGAGTATAAATATTAAATAGTTTCAGGCATTTTTCAAATGCCGAAGAAATGAGTCTCTTGAGTTTTAAATAATACCCGGTTTTGGTAAACCATACAAGAAACGCCGCCGCCGCGGAAAGTATAATTAAAGCAAGGGCTTGCTTATAAAACAATTTATTAATTTTTTCAGGGTTGTTAATGGTATAGTTAAACAGACTGTGAAGAATATCAGATGGTTTCACAATTCGCAATAAAAGGTATATTGCAGTAAAAAACACTGTAGATACCGCAAGAAGCGGAATCTTTTTTTCAGAAATAATTTTTTTTATCATAT
>Ga0138256_10004223_pt1 | contig 15280 bp, 11 predicted proteins | sample KNB2016incub_MG_FD_105486 | JGI IMG/M metagenome (GOLD analysis project Ga0138256, IMG submission 105486) | Active sludge microbial communities from wastewater in Klosterneuburg, Austria - KNB2014incub_MG | ecosystem: Engineered > WWTP > Activated sludge > Unclassified | place: Austria... | reverse complement strand
TGGAAGCATTCGGTGCAGCTAACATTCTTCAGGAAATTCTTACCATCAAATCTGACGATGTAATTGGACGTGCGAAGACTTATGAAGCGATTGTAAAAGGCGATAATCTCCCTACACCCGGTATTCCTGAGTCCTTCAATGTATTGCTTCATGAACTTCGAGGATTAGGACTAAAGATCACACTTGACTAAGGTTAATTTGATCCATGTCCACTAACGGCGGAACCCCGTTGTTGGTAATTTCAAAATCCAAAAAATTAAAAAGATGGCAACCAGAAAAGAAATAAAAATCAAATCAAATTTTACCAAGATCATCATCAGTCTTGCTTCTCCTGAACATATTCTGGAGCAGTCAAGCGGCGAGGTTTTGAAACCTGAAACGATTAATTACCGGACCTACAAGCCGGAGCGTGACGGGTTATTCTGTGAGCGTATTTTCGGTCCTGTTAAAGACTGGGAATGTCATTGCGGAAAATACAAGCGTATCCGATATAAAGGGATCGTCTGTGATCGTTGTGGAGTGGAAGTTACTGAAAAGAAAGTTCGTCGTGAACGTATGGGTCATATCACCCTTACTGTTCCTGTTGCGCACATTTGGTATTTCCGTTCACTTCCAAATAAGATTGGTTACCTCTTAGGTCTTCCTACGAAGAAGCTTGATATGATCATTTACTATGAAAGGTATGTGGTTATTCAATCAGGAGTTAAAGAGGCTGATGGTATTCACTATCTAGACTTCCTTACTGAAGAAGAGTACCTTCAGATTTTAGAGGATCTACCAAAAGACAATCAGCATCTTGATGATACAGACCCTAATAAGTTCATTGCTAAAATGGGTGCTGAATCATTGTATGATCTATTAGCTCGTCTAAACCTTGACGAACTGTCATATAACTTACGTCACCAGGCTAGTAATGAAACTTCCCAGCAACGTAAGAACGAAGCACTGAAGAGATTGAATGTTGTAGAAGCATTCCGTGGTGCAAATCAGCACATCGAGAATAATCCTGAATGGATGATCGTAAAGGTTGTGCCTGTAATACCGCCTGAATTGAGACCACTCGTTCCTTTAGATGGTGGTCGTTTTGCTACCTCGGATCTGAATGATCTTTATCGTCGCGTTATTATCCGTAACAACCGCTTAAAGCGCCTGTTAGAGATCAAAGCACCTGATGTAATTCTTCGTAATGAGAAAAGGATGTTACAGGAAGCAGTTGATTCATTGTTTGACAATTCGCGTAAGGTGAATGCTGTTAAGACTGAATCAAATCGTGCACTTAAATCTCTCTCTGATTCACTTAAAGGTAAGCAAGGGCGATTCCGTCAGAATCTTCTTGGAAAGCGTGTTGACTATTCGGCCCGTTCAGTAATTGTTGTTGGGCCTGATTTGAAACTACACGAATGCGGATTGCCTAAGGATATGGCAGCTGAATTATTCAAGCCGTTTATCATTCGTAAGATGATAGAGCGTGGTGTTGTTAAGACGGTAAAATCTGCGAAGAAGATTGTTGACAGAAAAGATCCTCTTGTTTGGGATATCCTTGAGAATGTGTTGAAAGGTCATCCGGTTCTGTTGAACCGTGCCCCGACCCTTCACCGTTTGGGTATTCAGGCATTCCAACCAAAGTTGATCGAAGGGAAAGCGATTCAATTACACCCTTTGGTTTGTACTGCCTTCAACGCTGACTTTGACGGTGACCAGATGGCGGTTCACGTTCCATTGGGACACGCCGCAATTCTGGAAGCACAAATGTTGATGCTTGCCTCACACAATATCCTCAACCCTGCAAACGGTGCACCGATAAGCGTACCATCGCAGGACATGGTATTGGGACTTTATTATATCACCAAGGAAAGAGTAAGTGATGAGACTATGACCGTTAAAGGTCAAGGAATGAAGTTTTATTCTCCTGAAGAAGTTATCATTGCTCACAACGAAGGTAGAGTTGAACTTCATGCAGCTATTGAAGTAAACGTAGCGGTAATGACAAATGGCGTTACTAACATAGAAAAGATAAAGACTACAGTTGGTCGAATCTTGTTTAATCAAGTTGTACCTGTAGAGGCAGGATATATAAATCAGTTGCTTACCAAGAAAGCACTTCGTGATATTATTGGAGATGTTTTAAAAAGCTGTGGAGTTGCTAAAACTGCAAAGTTCCTTGATGATATTAAGGATCTTGGATTTGGAATGGCATTCAAAGGTGGATTATCATTCAACCTTGAAGATGTTAAGATCCCGGAAGTAAAATTAGAACTGATCGCTAAAGCAAATGCTGAAGTAGATGAGGTGATGAGTAACTATAATATGGGATTCATCACTTATAACGAACGTTACAATCAGATCATTGATATTTGGACACGTACAAGTTCGCGTATTACTGAAACGTTGATGAAGCAACTCTCTACCGATCGTCAGGGATTCAATTCCATCTTTATGATGTTGGATTCCGGAGCACGTGGATCGAAAGAGCAGATTCGTCAGTTGGGAGGAATGCGTGGTCTGATGGCTAAGCCGCAGAAGAGTGGCGCCACAAGTGGAGAGATCATCGAGAACCCGATTCTTTCTAACTTTAAAGAAGGTCTATCGATCCTTGAGTACTTTATCTCAACCCACGGAGCCCGTAAAGGATTGGCCGATACTGCCCTTAAAACGGCGGATGCAGGTTACCTTACCCGTCGACTTGTTGACGTTGCTCAAGATGTTATTATTACCGATGAAGACTGTGGTACACTTCGTGGACTTGCAGAAACGGCATTGAAGAACAATGAAGATGTTGTTGAGTCGCTTTATGATAGAATATTAGGAAGAGTTTCTCTTCATGATATTTACCATCCATCTACTAACAAACTGATAATTTCTTCAGGTAGTGAGATCACAGAAGCAATTGCAACTGTCATCGAAGAGTCTCCTATAGAAACTGTTGAAATTCGTTCAGTACTCACTTGTGAGTCCGGTCGAGGTGTATGTGTTAAATGTTACGGACGAAATCTTGCAACCGGCAGAATGGTTCAGAAAGGAGAAGCAGTAGGAGTAATAGCTGCTCAATCGATCGGAGAGCCTGGTACACAGCTTACTCTTCGTACCTTCCACGTTGGAGGTGTCGCGCAGAAAGGTGCAACTGAATCAGAATTGAAAGCAAAGTTTTCCGGAAAATTGGAATTCGAAGAAGTGAAAACTGTTACTAAGAAAGACGGAGCTAAATCTCATGAAGTCGTAATTGGACGTTCAGGAGAATTCAGGATTGTTGACACTACAACGGGAACAGTACTTGCTACTTCAAACATACCTTATGGAGCAAAGCTTCATACTAAGTCCGGTACCAATATAGAGAAGGGTGATGTCATTTGTGAATGGGATCCGTTCAATGCCGTTATCCTTTCAGAAGTAGCCGGTAAAATTGATTTTGATCACATCGAAGAAGGAGTAACCTTCCGTGAAGAATCTGATGAGCAAACCGGATACAAAGAAAAGGTTATCATTGATACTCGTGATAAGACGAAGAATCCATTGATTAAAATCCTTGACGAAAAGAAGGAGCAGCTAAAAGGATACAATATTCCGGTTGGCGCCCATATCATGGTTAACAAGGGACAAAAGATCATAGCAGGTGAAATTCTTGTAAAGATTCCAAGAGCCACAGGTAAGTCAGGTGATATCACGGGTGGTCTGCCACGGGTGACAGAATTATTTGAGGCTAGAAATCCAAGTAATCCTGCAGTTGTGTCTGAAATTGATGGAGTCGCTAAATATGGCGGAATCAAACGTGGAAATCGTGAGGTGATTATTGAATCCCGTGATGGTGAGATGAAGAAGTATCTCGTACCACTTTCGAAGCATATTCTTGTACAGGATAATGATTTTGTAAGAGCCGGTGATCCATTGTCAGATGGAGCGATTACACCAAGTGATATTCTTTCTATTAAAGGCCCATCGATGGTTCAAGAATACTTGGTTAACGAAGTGCAGGAAGTATATCGTTTACAAGGTGTAAAGATCAATGATAAACACTTCGAAGTAATTGTTCGTCAGATGATGCGTAAAGTTGTTATTGATGATCCGGGAGATACTACTTTCCTTGAAAGAGAATACGTAGATCGTGTTGACTTCATGAAAGAGAACGATGGAATTCTTGATAAAGTGGTTATTCTTGAAGCCGGAGATAGTGCCGAAGTAAAAGTCGGACAGATCATTACTCTGAGGAAACTACGTGAGGAAAACTCTATCTTGAAGCGTAAGGATTTGAAGGCTATTGAGGCTCGTGATGCTATTTCGGCAACATCTTCACCGGTGTTACAAGGAATCACTCAAGCATCGCTTCATACTAAGAGCTGGATCTCTGCTGCATCATTCCAGGAAACAACTAAGGTTCTTAACGAAGCTGCTGTGAATGGAAAAATTGATGGCTTACTTGGTTTGAAAGAAAACGTAATTGTCGGACATCTTATTCCGGCAGGAACAGGTCTTCGTGATTATGAAAAGCTGATCGTTGGTTCTCAAGAAGAGTATGACTTATTAATGGCTTCTAAACAGGAAGAAGAGTTAAGTCCTAACTAAGAGTCCATAATTTTTAAAAAGAACCGCTTTACATTCTACGTAAAGCGGTTTTTTTTGGTTCAATTGACTAAATTGGTTTTATATAGATATTTTTTAACGTACTTTGTACAAACATTAATATTATACCAATCATGGATGAAAATCAGAACCAAGCAAATCAGCTTAATATTGAATTGACAGAAGACGTTGCAGATGGGATTTATTCAAATCTGGCAATTATCACTCACAGTAATTCTGAATTCGTTTTGGACTTCGTGAAAGTGATGCCGGGTGTTCCAAAGGCTAAGGTAAAAGCCCGAATTCTTTTGACTCCTCAGCATGCTAAGCGTCTTTTAGCCGCTATACAGGACAATGTAAGCAAATACGAGAGCGTTCATGGCACTATCAAGCAAACAGAAGGAATTGGTATCCCAATGAACTTCGGTGGTCCTGCCGCTCAGGCTTAAACTTAATCTAGAAGTATCAATATTATTTTATTATCCGGGATGATCTTCCCGGATTTTTTTTGATCAATCTAATGCGCTCTTGTTAAAAATGAAGAACCCAACATGGAAGAGAACCGAAAATTTGTTTTCTCTGTCGTCATAGTAATTAAGAAAGAGGCTAACCGGACCAACAGGACTATGATAAACAGCGCCCATTGATCCGAGGTAATATCTCTTTGAAAATGCCTTACCATATTCTGTTTTTAAGGTTGGGGTTTGTAATAACTCTTTGTAAGGCATAAATACAAAACCTTCTACACGAATATCTAGAGTAGGACGGAGCATGATCACATTTTTCAAGCCCAATCCTCCATAGCTATGCGCATGAAAATTTGATAAAAATAATGTTTGAGACTCTTTGATTGGTTCAAAAGCAGGTGAGTTTAGCACTGTAGAAACGTAGTTCGTTAGAAAAGGCATGGTGGTGGTTGCCGCTTCCGCATAGAATCCAAGCTTCAGCCTTCCTCTACGTTTGTAATAGTTGTCGTATGAAAATTTAAATTGATACCAAGAATGATGCGTCTCTGTATTGTTTCTTTCAATCGATGTGGACCCGGGTATGGTAGTTTCGTTCACATTAACATACCTCAGTTTTAAAGAAAGATGTGTTCCTTGGTTGGCATATTGCTTGCGATTCAGTGTGCTTCGCTCAAATGAAAGTGATCCGGTTACACCATCTAATATAGATTTGTCGGCAGTATCTTTTTGTAAAAAGTCATGAGTCTGGTAGTAATTATCTGCAATCCGGATATATGACCCCGAGGCAACAAGGCGCCCTTTATTCCTCACAGGAATTCCGAAGTTAAGGCCAAAGTTGTAATCCGATTTCACAACATAAGCAGGCTTCTGATCTGAAAAGAATGCGTTACTACTTCTAAAAAAATCATATTGATTTAGAGTGATATCGGTTTCTAAAAAGTAAGGGAGTTTTGTCGGAGCGTCTATTCTTAATTTTAATTGTCCTGATGTATACAGTTTTCCAAAATAAAAATTACTAAATAGTGAATAGGATCGCCTGTTCCATAATTTGTACTGTATACCAACAAAGCCTTCACTCACAGGTCTGGATGATAAATTTCCACCAAACTGTGCAATGAGATCATTCTCTCTTTCAATTCGAAGTTTTACATCATAGAGACCGGAAACAGTGTTGTACTTTAATGTTGGATAGATAAAACGTATGTTCGGGTCAGCAACAAGCCGAAAATAATTTGATTTAAATTGTTCAAACGAGATAGGAGTATAGGACGGTTTTATAATCTGTCTTACATAATCCGCTTGTTTGCTAGTGACCCCCTCTATCACTATATGATCAATTTCTATTGGTTTAGCATGAGCTCTAAACTCCTTTCTTCTTTGGTCAATTATTTCTTTTTTAACTCTTCGTTGAGTATAAAAAACAACCTGATCTATTTGCTTTATTCCTTGCTGATATCCTGCTTCAATAATCTCAGGGATTTTTGTAAAGTCAAAGGCTGGAAAATCGTTTGTGTTCACATCAATTAAAATACTGTTTTCACAGATGACAGAAAATGAAGTTGGAATTGTCATCATCGCTCGAATATGCGAGAATACATTGTCTTCTGATGTTTCCGGATTATTCCCGGCAGAATTTACACCGATAATAATATCCGGCTGGAATTCTGTCAATGCGATTTCTGCTGGGAAATTGTTATACATTCCTCCATCGTACAGCATTCTGCCATCTTTTAGGATTGGTTTGAAATAAAAGGGATAGGCTGATGAGGCCCTTACCGCATCTGAGAGAATTCCTTCTCTGAAAATTACAGATTGTTTAGTTGAAATGTCAGCAGCTACACATCGGAAAGGCACAAACAATGAGTCAAAATTATAGCCGGTTTGTGCATTAAGTGCTGCTGTTAATTCGAGCAGAGCAAAATCATAAGGTATGGAATTTACCAGATGAGTTGGAAGTCGTGTTTGAATTGTTGAGTCAACTGAAAATTTCAAGTTAATCCAAGAGGCGTTCTCATCATTTTTCCTAAAAAAGTACGTGAGATCATCTTCGATAATTCCTGTCGCCCAATTATAAAATTCTATGGTCCGGATCAGGGAGTCCATTTCCTCCGGTGAATAGCCGAGTGAATATAAGCAGCCGATTATTGCACCTGCGGAAGAGCCTGCTATGTAATCGATAGGGATGTTATTTTCTTCGAGGGCTTTGATCACTCCTATATGTGCCATGCCTCTTGCACCGCCACCACTCAAGACTAGTCCGACCTTCTGACCGAAAGTCGATGAAGTACTGAAGTATAGTAGACTGCAGGCAAGAATGATATATCGACTAAAATTTGGCAATGGTACTATTGATTAGTGAATGTGTAAAATTACGAAGCAGAATTGACTTCTTGGATGAGTGAACGGAAATAATCAGGTGATTTTATTAGGTGAGATCCGTACCAGGAAAACATTTCTCCATCAACGAGATGGATGTCAGACTGTGGACAAAGGGAAGTAATTTCCGAAACATGTTCATGAGAGAAGGGATAAGGTTCGGAGGAAAGAAAAATTACATCCGGATTTAATGCTTTTAAATTGTCGGCACTAATCTCAGGATATCTCAGTTCATCTGCAAACAGGTTTGTAAATCCACATTTCGTCAGCATGTTATGAATAAACGTATCTCTACCAATAGTAAGGAAAGGTTCACGCCATATCAGATAAATCGCTGTTTGACTCTTAACCGGTAAATTGGCTTGAAGTCTGCTGAAGTTTTCACTGATCAATCGACAAATTTCAACTGCAGTATTTGACTTTCCTGTAATTTTCCCTAAGATGTCAATCATTTCGAAAAAGTCCTCGAGATTCTGAACATCACTTATCCAAACCTGAAATTCATCAAATAGTTCACAAATCTGTTCTTTATCGTTTTCTTCTTTATTTGCTATGATGAGATCAGGGGAGATTGATCTGATTTTTTCAATGTTTAATTTTTTAGTTCCTCCCAGGATGACTTTATTCTTTTTCCAATCCGCAGGATGAACACAGAACTTTGTTATGCCTACAACCTCTTTTTCTAATCCAAGATCAAACAGTAGCTCCGTCTGTGATGGAACGAGGGAGACAATTTTTTCCGGTGTTGCCCTCAGGTTTACTATACGGTTTAATTGATCCTTATACTGCATATTCGATAGACATAATAAAAGCCTTATGCTGGTGCAAAAGGCTTTTAAGATTCATTTATTTAGATTGTCCGATGAGCATGTCTGTTAGTCGATGTAGCCCATTTTTTTCATCCACTCATCATTGAAAATTTTTCCAAGGTATCTTGAACCATGGTCATGAAAGATAACCACTACCAGGTCTTTTTCTGTCAGCTGATCTTTTAATTGTAACAATCCTGCGATTGCTGATCCTGCTGAATTTCCAACCCAAATACCTTCTTCCTGCACAATTCGTCTAGTCATTACTGCCCCGTCTTTGTCGGTTACTTTTTCAAAGTGATCGATCTGATCGAAATCGTAATTCTTAGGAATGAAATCTTCTCCGATGCCTTCTGTAACATAAGAATAGATTTGTTTTTGATCCATTTCACCTGTGTCCTTGAATACTTTAAGAACGGATCCATAAGTGTCAATTCCCCATACCTTAATAGCAGGGTTTTTCTCCTTCAGGAATTTTCCGGTTCCGGTAATAGTTCCACCAGTCCCTGCACCAACAACAAGATGGGTTATTTTTCCATCAGTCTGTTCCCAAATTTCAGGGCCGGTTTGTTCGTAATGAGCCTTGTAATTGGAAAGATTATCATATTGATTCGGGTAAAAAGAATTTTTAATTTCTTTATTTAATCTTGCAGCAACAGAGTAGTAGGAGTTAGGATCTTCAGGAGCCACATTAGTTGGACAAACAATAACTTCTGCACCAAATGCTCTTAGTGCGTCCATTTTTTCTTTTGATTGCTTATCGGTAGTAGTAAAAATACACTTGTAACCTTTTACAATTGCTGCAATCGCAAGTCCCATGCCGGTGTTTCCGGAAGTACCTTCGATGATTGTGCCCCCTGGTTTAAGTATGCCGGCTGCTTCAGCGTCCTCGATCATTTTTAATGCCATTCGATCTTTAATTGAGTTTCCCGGATTAAAGGTTTCAACCTTAGCAAGGACAGTAGCTTTCACGTCTTTGACTACGCGGTTGAGCTTAACAAGAGGTGTATTACCTATTGTTTCCAAAACATTTTCACAGATCTTTTTAGTTGGGTTAGCAGACATTTCTTAGAATTATGATTGATAAATGGAATTAACTACGAAAGAGTACACGACAACTAGTTGAATATCAATGCTGTGCGTTTATTTTTTCAGCACAAAGGTACAAACTCTTGTGAAATATGAAGAATTATTCATTCGATGAATTTCAGCATTTATAGATGGCTAAATTGTCAGGGATAGTTCTTACAGTGGAATTTTATCAATTAAATCTCAAAGCCTTCAAAGGGGAAACCTTGGTAATTATCATCGTTGGGACAATCATCATCAATGTGCAAATCAAAATTGTTCCTGTATTTAAGATTAATAAATTCAATAAAGAAAGGTCGATTGGAACTTGAGAAATGTAATATGAAGCTTGGTCCAATTTGACCAAACCAAAATTCTGTTGCAGGAGACATAGGCCAACTCCAATAATATTTCCCCACATCAAACCACGCAATATGAGGAATGAAGCTACATAGACAAATATTTTCCTTACCGACGCATTTGAGGCTCCTAGTGACTTAAGTGTCCCGATGAACCGCACTCTTTCGAGAATGATTATTATCAATGCCGATATCATATTGATAGCAGCTACAAGGATCATCAGAAAAATTATTACTACGGCATTGATGTTTTGAAGACCTAGCCAGTCAAAAAGTTGAGGATAGATTTCGTTAATTGATTTTGCATTTAGATCAACATTAATCTCTGAGTATACCTTGTCAGTGACTTTCGATAGATTATTAAAGTCCTTCACAGAAATTTCAATTCCACCGACTTCATCGTTATTCCAGTCATTGAGTTTTCTAATGTGGTTAATATCACAGATAATATATAGGTTGTCAAATTCCTCTAATCCGGTTTCATATATACCCGCGATCTCGAATTTTCTGACCCGTGGAGGCTCTTGAATAAAATACATTAGTACCTTATCTCCACTATGCAGTTTTAGCTTGCGGGCAATTCCGGAAGAAAGAATAATTTTATCTGTTTTACCTGTATCTGAAACCAAAAAAGTTTCTCCTTCAACCATCTTGGTATTAAAAAAACTCCAGTCAAAATCAGCTCCAATACCTTTGGCCACAACACCGACAATCTCATCGTCGGCTTTTAAAATCCCTGCTTTCGTTGCGAATACCTGAACGTGTGAAATTTCAGAATTTGCCTTTAGTGATCCAAGTAGAGCAGAATCAATCTGGATAGATTGAGTTTCAAATGAATTATTTTCCGAGTATTTGCTGATCTGTATATGAGAACCAAATCCAATAACTTTTTCACTGATTTCATTCTTAAAACCGGTTACGATCGACAATGCAATTACCATAACGGCAAAACCGAGTGCAACACCAAGTAAAGCAAGCCGGATTATTGGCTTAGCGATCATATTGCCCTTGCTTTCTGCGAAAGCAATACGACGAGCAACAATTAGTTCATAGTTCAAGCCGGAAAGAATATTATTGATAAATTCGTGGTTAAATATATTCCTTTCTATCCGTTTCATGAACAATACTCCGAAAATAGTTTTAGCTGTAGTTACAATTTGCTTTGTTTTCTTGAATATTTCTTGCCTTCAAGGGAAAACCGGACTTGTCGGTAATGATGAACAAGAGTCATTGAGTATTGAGGTTGGAGCAGAGAGGTTGAATGAGTACATACCACTTATCCATGGTAAAACGATTGCAGTTGTCGCAAATCAAACATCATATGTTGCTGACAGGCATCTAGTCGACACTCTACTTGCCTTGGGAGTTTCCATAAAATGTGTATTTGCTCCTGAGCATGGTTTCAGGGGAGAGGCGGGTGCAGGGGATAAGATCAAGAATGCAAAAGATCCTCAAACCGGATTGGCTATTGTCTCTTTGTATGGTAAGCATATAAAGCCAACTGTTGAGGATTTGAAAGGCATTGATATAATCATTTTTGATATACAAGATGTTGGAACAAGATTTTACACATACATATCTACTCTACAGTATGTGATGGAGGCTTGTATTGAGAATTCTGTGGGATTGATTATCCTTGATCGTCCAAATCCGAACGGCTTTTATGTTGATGGACCAGTGCTGGAGGATTCTTATAGGTCTTTTGTAGGCATGCAAAAAATTCCTGTCGTTCATGGCATGACTGTTGGGGAGTATTCAGGAATGTTGCTTGGTGAATCCTGGGTTAATAATTCTGACAAACTAAGTATACATGTCATCACAGTTGCAAATTATACACACAAAGATTTGTATCAACTCCCAATTCGTCCATCTCCGAATCTTCCGAACATGCAATCTGTGTATTTATATCCTTCGCTTTGTTTCTTTGAAGGAGCAGCTGTCAGCATTGGTCGTGGAACACCTTTCCCGTTTCAATGTTATGGATTTCCCGGAATGGAAGGAGCCAACTTAAATTTCAAGCCAATCAATATATTAGGAGTTGCAACCAATCCTCCATACAAGGATACTATTTGTAATGGTGTTGATTTGAGAACAAAGGAGATCGACTTCCAAAATCTACAAACTAAACTTCGTCTTGAATTTCTTTTGAAAGCTTATGCCTCTTACCCGAACAAGGAGAGTTTTTTTAACCCGTTTTTTGAAAGACTTGCAGGAACAGATCAGTTAAGACTACAGATTATTAATTCGGAGACTGAAGCAGAAATAAGAAAATCATGGGAGCCTGAGTTATCCAACTTTAAGAAAACGAGAAAAAAGTATTTGCTCTACAAGGATTTTGATTGATAGAGAAATTTGGATTTATGAATACCTTCGTTAGGTAATCGATAATTTAAAAAAATTAATCGTTCGATTTGCTGACTTCAACTTGAAGTTTTTTACGCTTCGGGTAAATTTCGAGTGCTTTCTGAAGGCAAGTCATTGCCTTCGCAAGATCTTCGAGGTTTAGCACATAAGCAATTCGGACTTCATCGATTCCAAGACCGGGATGAGAATAGAAGCCGGTAGCAGGGGCAAGCATTACAGTTTGGTTTTCATACTGAAAATCCTCAAGTAGCCATTGACAGAAGGTATCAGCGTTGTCGATCGGTAGTTTTGCTATACAATAAAATGCGCCACTCGGCATTGGGCAGAAAACGCCATCCATTTTATTCAGGGAATCAACGACAAAATTTCGCCTTGCAAGGTATTCTTCTTTGACCTCAGTGAAGTAGCTTTCGGGAGTATCAATTGCTGCCTCTGCAGCTACTTGTCCGAAGGAAGGAGGGCTAAGTCGAGCCTGGGCAAATTTCAATGCCGTATTCATAACTTGCTTATTTCTTGAAACAAGTGCTCCAATTCTTGCGCCGCAGGCACTGTATCTTTTTGAAATAGAATCGAGCATGACAACATTTTCTTCAATGCCTTTAAGATTCATAACAGATGTATACGTTTTACCATCATAGCAAAACTCGCGGTAAACTTCATCAGAGAATAACCAGAGATCGTGTTTCTTCACTAACTCTGAAAGTGCTTCAAGTTCAGCTTTAGAATAGAGGTAACCGGTTGGATTGCTCGGGTTACATATCATGATAGCTTTTGTCTTCGGTCCGATAAGTTTTTCGAATTCATTTATCGGAGGTAAAGCAAAACCACTTTCAATGGTTGATTGAATTGGAACAATTTTAAGGTTTGCCTGTGTAGAAAAGCCATTGTAATTTGCATAGAATGGTTCAGGAATGATTATTTCATCACCGGGATCCAAACAGCTCATCATTGCAATTTCGATAGCCTCCGATCCTCCGGTTGTAATAATAATTTCAGAAAAGTCTACCTTAATATTATTCTTAGCATAATAGCCCGCAAGTTTTTTTCTGTAAGATTCAATTCCTGCTGAATGGCTGTACTCAATGATACTTTCTGAATAATTCCGGATAGCATTGAGCATTATCTCGGGAGTTTTTATGTCCGGTTGGCCAATATTCAGATGATAGATTTTACGACCCTTGTTTTTAGCAGTTTCGGCGAAAGGTACAAGTTTCCTAATAGGGGATGGCGGCATTTGTTGCCCTTTGGTCGAGATATGTGGCATGATTTCCTTGCTTTCAGTAAAAAATACTAGACTTCAGGTAAAAACAGAAGCCCTCCTGATTGGGGAGGGCTTCAAAAGTACAAAAATATTTTTGGCTTATTTTTTATCTTCTTTACTCTCGGCAGGTGCAGCAGCCGGAGCTTCAACATTGCCTTTTAAATGGAGCACAACTTGCCCTGTTTTTCCATTTGAGCTAATAGTAACTGTTTTGTCTTGCATGCCCATTTTTCCGGCTGAGTTAAATACAACGTTTATAGTTCCTTTAGCACTTTTCGCAATAGGTTCTTTTGGCCATACAGGTACTGTACAACCGCAACTTCCCTGAGCGTTTGAAATTATCAATGGCTCTTTGCCTGTGTTTGTAAAATTGAAGTCATAAGTTACTTTATCACCCTGCTTGATAGTTCCAAAATCATAAGTTTCGACTTCGAATTTAATTTCAGGAGCGTTTTTGTTTTCCTGTATTTGGGCAGGTGCAACAGGCTTCGATTCTTGTGCATTTGAGACCCCTGCAAAAAACAGAAGGGCTGCGAACATTATTGCTTTTTTCATTTTTTTTTTAGTTTGGTTTGCCGATAATTATTTTTTTGAATCAGTCCCGGGACTAGTCACAGGTTCAGATGGTTTTTCTACAATTCCTTTCATGTGAAGAACCATAGGGTTTTGCTTAGCATTGGATGTGATAGTTACAGTTTTGTCCTGAACACCCATCTTACCGGCAGAGTTGAATGTTACTTTAATAGTAGCATCCTGACCTTTCATAATTGGCTCTTTTGGATAAATCGGAACGGTGCATCCACAAGATCCTTCAGCCTTAGCAATTATAAGCGGCTCGCTACCGGTGTTGGTGAATACAAATTCATACGTAGCTGACTCGCCTTGTTTAATTGTTCCAAAATCAAACTCATCAGATTTGAATGAAAAATCAGCCTGATTAGCGTTTTCATTTACAACATTGCTTAAAACCTTTTTGTCGGTATTTTGAGCAGTGGCACCTAATGAAATAGTTGCCAACATAAATAGTGTTAAAATTTTGTTTCTCATAATTTAATAATTTTCTTAGCTCTGTGTTTAGTATTTTTTATTTTGAATCTTCAAGTGGTAAGCCGTTAGTTTTTTTTGTAGGGAAGGCCTGATCCGGAGTCTCTTCAGATGCTTCCACAACGCCTTTTATAGTGATCACTTTCGTATCTGACTTTGCGTTTGAATTTATAGTGACAGTTTTGGTAAAAGCGCCGATTCTTTTAGTGTCATAGTGAACCTTAATAACACCTGTTTGTGTTGCCATAATTGGTTCTTTCGGATATGTAGGAACTGTACAACCGCAACTTCCTTTAGCAGCGGAAATGATCAAAGGCTCTTTTCCTGTATTTTTAAATTTAAACTCGCAACTGCCATCGGCGCCTGCTTTTATTGTTCCATAATCATGAACATCATTTTCAAACGTGATTTCCGGAGCATTTGGATTGTCAACCTTTTTTTCATCCTGCGCCTTTACTGAAACTAAATTTAGAACGAGAAGTGAAAAAAGCAGTGACAGATATTTTATCGTCTTCATAAGAGTTGGTTAATTAAATTTATAATAATTTGGAGGAGTAATCACGTTATAACTACAATTCTAGATGTAATATTACTGCCAAAAATAGAATTGAGCTATGAAGGTATTATGAATAATAGTCAAAAATGGATGATTGAAACCACGAAAAATTATGAAAAAATGATAATCATACACTAAATCAGCCAAAATGCCCTTAAAACTGTACTGTTTTGCTGTTCAGCCTTAATGAGCATAGGATGAAATACCTTACAACGTATGATAATTTATAAGAAAATCTGCACTACCTGGCAATAAGGGTAGCATATGGGACGATCATCTCTTCAAGAGAAATTCCTCCGTGTTGAAGTGTGTTTTTATAATAGGTGACATAATGGTTGAAGTTATTCGGGTAGGCAAAGAATTTGTCTTGCTTAGCAAATACAAATACCTGCGATAAATTTTGTCGTGGGAGGAAGGCGTCA
>Ga0138256_10004222_pt1 | contig 15281 bp, 15 predicted proteins | sample KNB2016incub_MG_FD_105486 | JGI IMG/M metagenome (GOLD analysis project Ga0138256, IMG submission 105486) | Active sludge microbial communities from wastewater in Klosterneuburg, Austria - KNB2014incub_MG | ecosystem: Engineered > WWTP > Activated sludge > Unclassified | place: Austria... | reverse complement strand
ATGCTGGTTGATATTCAAAAAGTAGAAAATACGGGAATGCTCCAGAAAGCGTCCGATGATCGAACGCACGCGGATATTATCGGACAGACCGGGAACATTGGGACGAAGCGCGCAAGCTCCGCGCACAATCAGATTGATTTTGACGCCAGCACCAGATGCGTCATACAGTGCCTGAATGACCATCGGCTCCAGCAAGGCATTCATTTTGGCGATAATGACGGCTGGTTTTCCGTTGCGCGCATTTTCGGCTTCCTGGTTGATGTGATGAAGAATCTGAGTATGCAGGCTGAAAGGAGATTGCCAGAGATGTTTCAGCTTGCTCGCTTTTCCCAATCCGGTTAGTTGGAGAAAAACTTCGTTGATATCCGAGCAAATTTCTTCATGACTCGTCAGTAAGCCAAAGTCGGTATAAAGGCGGGCAGTACCCGGATGATAATTGCCGGTACCCAGATGCGCATAGCGTTTTAACTGACCGGACTCACGTCGGATTATCATCGCCATCTTGCAGTGAGTCTTGTAACCAACGATGCCATAGACGACATGGGCGCCCGCATCTTCGAGGCGATCTGCCCAGTTGATGTTGGCTTCTTCATCAAATCGTGCCAGCAGTTCCACGACCACGGTTACTTCCTTGCCGGCGCTGGCGGCGGAGATCAAGGCTTCCATTAGCGTGGAGTCAGAGCCGGTACGATATACAGTCTGTTTTATCGCGACGACATCCGGATCGGTTGATGCCTGCTTGATGAATTCAATAACAGGCTGAAAACTTTGAAAGGGATGGTGTAGCAGGATATCGTGCTTGCGCACTATTTGAAAAAAATCACTATCCTTCTTTTTCTGTGTCGAGAACGGGGCGCCGGGAATAAAGCGGGGAAATTTCAGATCGGGGCGGTCGATAATGTCAAAAATCTGAGTAAGCCGTACCAGATTAACCGGGCCGTGCACCTGATACAGATCTTCTTTTTGCAGACAAAACTGGTCAAGCAGGAATTCTGTCATTCCAGGCGAACAGTTATCTGCAACCTCCAGTCGGACCGCATCACCAAGATGGCGTTGCGGAAGTTCACCCTGCAATGCGATGCGCAGGTTCTTGATTTCTTCTTCATCAACAAACAGATTGCTGTTGCGGGTGACCCGAAACTGGTAGCAACCGACCACCTGCATGCCTGAGAAAAGCTCATCTACATGTGCATGGATAATAGAAGACAAAAACACGAAGCTGTATTCATCCCGACCGATCTCTTTGGGCAATCGAATGACACGCGGCAGGATACGTGGTGCTTGCACGATGGCCGTGCCTGAATTCCGGCCAAAGGCGTCTTTGCCCTCCAGCGCCACGGCAAAATTGAGGCTTTTGTTTAAGATGCGCGGAAAGGGATGAGAGGGGTCCAAGCCAATGGGCGTCAGCATTGGCATCAGTTCGCGTTGAAAAAACTGCTTGATCCACTCGCGCTGGTTTTCATTCCAGGTAGTGCGACGGAGAAAGTGAATACCATTACTGGCCAGCTCCGGCAGAATGATTTTATTAAAAATCTGGTATTGATGAGCGACCACCTCGCGCGTACGTGCAGTAGCAAGCTCAAGAGCCTGGAGGGGCGGCAGGCCATCTGGGCCGAATCCTGGTGTGTCGAGCTTGATCTGCTCTTTCAGTCCTGCGATACGAACTTCAAAAAACTCGTCAAAATTGTTGCTGACAATGCAGATAAAGCGCAATCGTTCCAGCAAGGGCACATTGTCTTCTTCTGCCTGAGCCAGAACCCGACGATTGAACTCTATCTGACTCAGCTCGCGGTTTAAAAATAACTTATTCACGCTGAGAACAGGTTTGCTGGCAGTGATTACGCCGGATTCATTCTCGGTCATAGTGCATTAACCTGGTTAAAAATAGACCGATATTATGAAATTCAGGTTACAACTTTATGAATTGGGTGGGATGTAACCTGCGGGTTGGTCTCCGCCTTGACCAAAAAAATAGGCTTCCATCTGTTCGGCGAGATACTTCCGTGCCTTAATATCCGCCAGACTCAAATGCATTTCATTGACCAGCATGGTTTGATGTTTTATCCATTGACCCCAGGCCTGCTTTGAGACATTCTCGTAAATCCGTTTACCCAGCTCGCCGGGATAGGTCGGAAAATCCAGTCCCTCTGCTTCAATTCCCAGTTTGATACATTTAACCAGTCTGACCATTATGAATTCCTGCAAAAGTGGATTATTTTAGAAGGATGGGTTGGGTACCGGTTGAGTCGAATAGCGTGGATGCAATTTGTCTGGCAGATCTTTCGCTGGTGAAAGGACCAATCAATACCTTGTATAAACCATCAGTTTTGTGAATACGCGATAAATAGGCAATGGTTTGAAGTTCCGCCTGTAACTGCGATTGAAATTGGTCAAGATAATTCTGGGCATTTTCTGCTGCACCGAATGCAGCAATTTGCAGATAAGTTGCTTCGTTATCACTGGAATGCATTACGGTTGATGTGGGCGGGGCGGGTTGAACGTTGACGCGACCGACAGACGACTGATGAGGGAGAATAATTTCGACTTCGACCGGTGCGCTGCCATTTGCCAGCATGTTGAGTTTATGAGCGGCAACATAAGATAAATCGATCAACCGATTATTCAGAAACGGTCCGCGATCATTGATACGTACGATGACAGACTTTCCATTCTGTAAGTGAGTAACCCTTACATAGCTCGGTATAGGCAGAGTGGGATGGGCGGCCGTCATGGCGTACATATTGTAAATTTCTCCAGAAGCGGTATTTTTACCGTGAAATCGCTTTCCATACCAGGATGCGGTGCCACGCGCCCGGTACGGCACCAGTTCTGTCATGGGTGTATAGGTTTTGCCCAAAGCGACATAGCGTTTCATATTGGCGCTGCGCAATGGTTCCGCCTTGGGAACCGCATTGGCAACCGTATCAAGGTGAATGGGCGGATTAGCCGCCGGGCCGTCGTCGAGATAATAGCCCCCACCTCGTTTACTGGTGTGTGAGGGTTGGTTTTTGGAAGTGCCGGATTGTTTCGGGGATTTTCCGGTGATCGTGGCAGTGCTGCTGCAGCCTGTTAGATAGAAAACGATCGACCACAGAATGAACCAGGATAAAACCAGTCGCGAGTGACTTGAATGAATTTTTGCAGTAGACATATTTTCTATTAGGTTCTAACCAGTTTAGGGTGGGTGTGAATACTCATCAGGATACCAAATCCAAACAGAATAGTGACCATTGAGGTTCCCCCGTAGCTGATGAGTGGCAACGGTACGCCGACGACAGGTAGAATGCCGCTAACCATACCAATATTGACAAAAATATACGTAAAAAAGGTAAGTGTGATCGAACCTGCGACCAAACGGGTGAAGCGGGTGGGTGCTTTGGCCGCAATGACAAAGCAACGTCCGATAACCACCAGATAAAGCAATAATAGCAGGCCGTTACCAATCAATCCAAATTCCTCTGAGAATACCGAAAAAATGAAATCCGTGCTGGGCTCGGGGAGGAAATCCAGTTGAGATTGAGTTCCTTTTTGCCATCCTTTTCCTGAAATGCCACCCGAGCCAATGGCTATGCTGGACTGGATCGTGTGATAACCTGCACCGAGCGCATCTTGTGAAGGATCGAGCAAAGTCAGTACCCTTTTTTGCTGGTAATCATGCATACCAAACGTCCAAAGCAGGGGCAGGCTAATGGCCAGCGTAACCGCGAGTGTTGCCAGAATTCGCCAGGAAATACCCGCCAGGAATAAGATATAGAAACCACTGGCGAGAATAAGGATGGATGTCCCCAGGTCTGGCTGCCGGGCAATCAATAATACCGGCAGCAGCAGAATGAGCGCAGCGACACCATGATTGCGCCAGCGCAGAATCAGCCCTACTTTATCCAGATACCACGCCATCATTAGTGGAACTGCTATTTTCAACAATTCTGAAGGCTGAATGCGTGTGATGCCCAAGTTCAGCCAGCGACGCGCACCATTATGGATTTCTCCAAACAGGGCAACGCTGATCAGCAGGGCGATGCCAAGCAGGTACAGCGGCAGGGCAATCCTCATGATGGTCGGGAGCGGAATGTTAGCAACCGTCCACATGACGGCGAGTGCAATGGTCATATTGATCAGTTGACTGGTCATCCTGGTTGTGTTTCCACCTGTTGCGCTATAGAGCACAATCAGGCCGGTCAACATCAACAGAAAGATACCTGCCAGCAGAAAATTGTCGATATAGCGGGTCAGGAAATACCATATTTTAGAGAGGTCAAAGGTAATCATAGTAATGTGAGAGGAGGGTGGTCAGTTATCCTCATTTGACGGGAATTTCCATCGGTTCCGGTAGGATGCCGAGGAAGAAATAATCCATTACTTTACGCGCGATAGGCGCGGCGGTAGATCCGCCCGAGCCGCCGTTTTCAACCAGCACAGTCAAGACGATACGGGGATCTTCAGCAGGGGCGTAGGCAGTAAAAAGCGCATGGTCGCGATGACGCTCATCCAGTTTGCTGGCGACATAGCGCTCGCCCTGCTTGATATTGACTACTTGGGAAGTGCCGGTCTTTCCCGCAAAGCTGTAGGCAGCGCCAGCCGCCGCGCGGGCACCGGTGCCACCGGGTAACGTTACGTCCCGCAATGCTTGTTTGACGATATCCAGATGCGCTTGCTTGATATTCAATTGATACCGGGTATCCACAAAATTATCCTTGATCTGGTTGTGCTGGTGATCCTTGATCTGTTTCACAAAATGTGGCCGGAATGCCTTGCCATTATTGGCGATCAGCATGGTTGCAAACGTCAGTTGTAGCGGAGTGGCCAGATTGAATCCCTGACCGATTCCAACTGAAATAGTGTCGCCAGGAAACCAGCTTTGATTAAAGCGTCTTTTTTTCCATTCAATAGAAGGCAATAAGCCACTTAGCTCACCCGGAATATCAACGCCGGTCAACTGTCCAAATCCGAACTGCTTGGTAAATTCGTGAATGCTGGTAATACCAAGATCGTTGGCCAGCATGTAGTAGTAAGTGTCACACGAAATCACTAATGATTTGCGTAGATCAACGGTGCCATGTCCTCCGGGTTTCCAGTCACGGAAACGATGGGAGCTGCCGGGCAGACTAAAAAATCCCGGATCCCGTATTGTGTAGCCTGGAGTGCGCTTGCCAAGTTCAAGTCCCGCTAATGCCATAAAAGGCTTGAAAGTGGAGCCAGGTGGATAGACTCCACGCAAGGCACGATTGACCATGGGTTTATCAATGGACTCATTGAGCAGGCGCCAGTTATGGTGATCAATACCATCGGTGAACAGATTGGGATCAAACCCCGGTTTGCTGACAAATGCGAGTATCTCTCCATTGGTTGGATCCATCGCGATCAATGCGCCACGAAAATCTCCGAATGCCTGGATGGCCGCTCGCTGCAGATCAAGGTTGATCGTGAGAGTGAGATCGCTGCCGGCAATAGGTGGAACTCGCGACAAGGTGCGCACTGGGCGGCCAACGGCATCGGTTTCAACCTGTTCGATCCCGGTTATGCCGTGTAGATCGTTTTCGTAACTTTGTTCGATACCCATGCGTCCGATATGCAATCCTCCCCGATAGTTGTCCATCTGGTTGTTTTCACCCAGTTGCTTTAAATCCATATCATTGATGCGGTTGATGTAACCAATGAAATGAGAGATGGATTCTCCTTCGGGATAATGCCGTAACAGACGTGCTTTGACTTCGACACCGGGAAAACGAAAGCGGTTTTCGGCGAAGCGAGCAACTTCAATATCCGTTAAGCGGGATCGTATGGGGATGCTCTTGAAGCGGGTATTTTCCCGTTTCAGTTTTTTGAAGCGATTGTGGTCTTCCGGAGTGATATCTATCAATGTGGCGAGTTGATTGATGGTTGTGTCAAGATCATCAACCTGATCAGGGACAATTTCCAGTGTGTAGGCCGTGTAGTTTTGCGCCAGTACGATGCCATTGCGGTCAAATATCAGTCCGCGATTAGGGGTGAGTGGGAGTATATGGATACGGTTGGCTTCTGCAAGAGTGGTGTAATGTTCGCTGCGTATAACTTGCAAATAGTAGAAGCGCCCAAATAGTACGCTGAACAGTAGCAGCACGAAAAATACACAAATGACCAATCTGACATAGAAATTGCGTAATTCATGTAAGTGGTTATGTAATTCAACCCGTTCGTTCATAACTCATCTGGATTGATTTCCTGTTTTCTCAGGCTAGTCAGCGTAATGGCAATGAATGGCCATATTAATCCTCCTGACACACTTCTGAGCAGGATATGCCAATCTGGTAAATAGGTGCCCGTCAGCATGCCAATAAGTAACAGTATGATTTGTGACAGTAACAACATCCACAAGATGGCGGGGATTTGCCTGAATACGCTAAACATGCGCAAGCGTCGATAAAACAGTAGTGCGAAGAAAGTGAGCAGGCAGTAGGCCAGTGCATGTTGCCCCATAATGCTGGCAGTCACGACATCCATGATAATTCCACTGACGAATGCAAGACTCATGCCGGACTGGCGTGGCTGATGGATGTTCCAGTAAAGTACCGCGAGGGCAATAAAATCTGGGCGAACCAGTAGAGTGATATTCTCCGATACCAGCAGGTTCAGCATTAACGCTGCAACCAGGCTCAGATAAATCAGGGGCCTGCTGGCAGAAAGGTGTAACTCCTGTTCGAGTAAATTTTCGTGAAGAAACGCTTTATTGCTGGCTGGCTTAATTGGCATGTAAGTCAGATATTTCAGCGGGCTGAGTGATTCCCGGAGGCAAATCTACCAGCACCAGTACGTGTCTGTGGCGGTCTACGCCGGCAACTGGTGTGCAGAGGATGTGCGCAAATTGCATAGATTTATCATGTTCGATAAGAGTCACGCGCCCCACAGGTAATCCGGGAGGGTAAACCCCGCCAATGCCTGATGTTACCAACAGATCTCCCAATTGAATATCTGTATTAACCGAAAAGAACTGTAATTCCAGCTCATTGTTACGTCCAGCACCACTAATTACCGTATTGATAGCGTTACGAGCAATCTGTACCGGGACGGTATGCCCTTTGTCAGTAATCAAGGTGGCTTCAGCCGTGAGGGGATAAACCTTGGTAATTTGTCCGATTACGCCCAGATTATCAATGACGATATGTCCTTCACGGATGTCGCTCAAACTTCCCTTGTTCAAAATGATTTTGCGATTGAACGGGTTGGGGGGGGTGGACATAATTTCAGCCAGAACCGTCCTGAACTGGGATTGTTCGGTGGCGCCCAGTAATGCACGCAGATGCTGATTCTCGGCAGTAAGAGAATGTAATTGATGAAGTTTATAACGATTGATGAGATGCGCTTGTTTAAGTTGCTTCACTTCTTCAAGAAGGTTGAAGCTTGCAAAATGGTACTCCAGTCGGTGATAAAGCTGAAAGGGGGCGTAAGCTAATTTTTGTAATGGAGAGACAACCAGCCCAATAACCCGTCTAAACTCGGAGATATGGTCGGTGTGCTTGTCTGCAAGCATCAAAAAAACGGATAACAATGCATAAAGGAAAAGTCGTGCAAGTGGACTGGGGCCGGATATAAAAAACTGTGGTGAAGTAGACATGCAGCTAAAGCGGATTGATCATCGCCGGGGGCATTTCATCAGTTCCAGGAAATTTGGCAGACTGAATGATACTAAAAATTAACGAAAAAAATCTGCAGTCAGGTCGCAACGACCCGCCTGAAGAAGCAGACGACTTAGCCAGAAGGGCGTTCAATAGTCTCTGGCAAATATTCCTATGGAATGATCCATGTTTTCCAGGGCGATCCCCGCGCCGCGCACTACACAGGTGAGCGGGTCGTCGGCAACAATTACTGATAACCCGGTTTCCTCCATCAACAGTCGATCAATATCACGTAACAGGGCGCCACCACCGGTCATAACCATTCCCATCTGTGCAATATCAGAGCCAAGTTCTGGTGGGGTCTGTTCAAGCGCAGTCTTGACCGCATCAACGATATTATTCAACGGTTCGGTCAATGCCTCCAGGATCTCATTACTGGAAATGGTGAAGCTCCTGGGGATTCCTTCAGCCAGGTTGCGTCCGTTGACCTCAATTTCACGGACTTCAGAGCCGGGATAGGCTGAACCAATACTTGCCTTGATGGTTTCCGCAGTGACTTCACCGATCATCATGCCGTAGTTGCGTCGGATGTAATTGACGATCGCTTCATCAAACTTGTCTCCCCCCATGCGCACGGAACTGGAATAGACGATGCCCCCCAGTGAGATAACTGCAACTTCAGTTGTGCCGCCGCCAATATCGACCACCATCGAGCCAGTGGGGGACTCTACCGGTAACTCAGCCCCTAGTGCTGCAGCCATAGGTTCTTCGATCAATTCCACCTTGCGCGCTCCTGCACCGTAGGCGGCTTCCCGGATTGCACGCCGCTCCACCTGGGTTGAGCCACAAGGTACCGAAATGACAATGCGTGGATTAGCGGAAAATAGCCGCTGCGGACGTGCTTTACGAATAAATTGCTTGAGCATTTGCTCGGTCAGGGTGAAATCGGCGATCACTCCATCTTTCATTGGCCTGATCGCCGTGATATTGCCTGGTGTTCGCCCCAGCATCTGTTTCGCGGCTAGCCCTACCTCCTGGATCATACGCTTGCTGCCTGGGCCGCCTTCCTGGCGGATAGCCACGACGGATGGTTCGTTGAGCACGATGCCGTGACCACGTAAATGAATCAGCGTATTAGCCGTTCCCAGATCAATGGCCATATCGGTCGAAAAATAATTACCCAGGAAATTGTTATTTAGGAAATTAAGCATGTTGGGAGTATTTAAGAGTAGGGCTATTTATTTGGAATAATTTCAGAACCTTGGCTGTTTCATGCAGATAAATTGAAAATTATAATCCGACCTATGCCGAAGACAGGGGCGACCAATATCCAAGTTAATTATAGCACTTTGCCATATGAAGCTGGGGAGATGCTGAGGTGCATCAATTTGTTGCATTTGCACTGTATGTAACGTCAGGTCACATGCCTGCGGCAGATGTGGAATCTCTGGTGTTATTCCTGTTGATTCATTTGCCTTATGATGATCTATACGTGACTTGACACTACGATGCGCTTCCGCACGTTGCTGGATTCTATGCTGTCGTCAAATCGGCAGACTCTTCTTTATCAGTGGCAGATGTGGCTGCGCGTTTGAAAGATAGGAGGGCATTAAGCACGCAGGTTTCCTCACATAGGCATTCTTATCCAGCCATCATTGGTTGCGGCTGTTTTCAGCATGGTTGATTATGGCGATTAGCTGAACGTATTCTGCGTTTTTCCTTTGGATCAATTGCCAGTGGACGATAGATTTCCACCCGGTCATTAGCTTGCAATATTGTTTGCAGGCTGGCGCGTTTTCCAAAAATGCCGACAAGCTGCGCTGTGCAGTTTCTGTCCAGTAAAAATTCTTCAATACCAGATAGCGCGATTGCCTGCTCAATTGTTGTGCCCGCAGCGACCTCAAGTTTTCTCAGGAACTGGTGCTGAGGAAGCGCGCAGGCAATCTCAATTGAAATGTGAGTCGATGGATTAACCGGTTGTGCCATAAACTGCTTCCGCTCGCGCAACAAAAGCTTCTACAAAATTGTTGGCAATCAAATAAAAAACCGGGCCAACCACTTTTTCCAGCAATTTGTGCGAGAAGGTGTAATGCAGGCTGAATTCAATTTTGCAGGCATTATCTGAGAGAGGTATGAAACGCCAGTGCCCATCGAGTTTCTCAAAAGGTCCCTCCAGTAGCTCCATCTGGATCAATTCAGGTGGTTTTCGGGTATTTTTGGTGGTAAAGCTATGTTTAATATGGTGATAATTGATATTAATCGTGGCGTGCGCCACTCCATCATCCTGCATCTGCATGGAAGCGCCAGAACACCACGGTAGAAAAACCGGATAATTTTCTACGGTGTCTACCAGATTAAACATCTGTGCCGCAGAGTAACCTACCAGCACGGATTTTTCTATTTCAGCCATACATTAAATTACCTTTTGCGAATAGTATTAAACAAAAAGAAACTCAGGGCAAATTGCAGTGCAACCTTGTTCGACCATTTTTCAGCTTGTGCTAAAAACTGCTACACTAAACGAAATTTTTCCAAAAGTCATATTCCTTTTCCTCGTGCAGGTTTTCGATGAGCATTGCGCAGAATAAAAAAGCCTTTCACGATTATTTTATCGAAGAAAAACATGAAACTGGCTTGGTACTCGAAGGCTGGGAGGTCAAGGCCATTCGTGCGGGACGCGTTCAATTGAAAGAAGCTTATGTTGTTATTCGGCGTGGTGAATTATTTCTGATCGGTTGCCACATTAGCCCTTTGTCTGCTGCGTCTACCCATATTCATCCGGATCCAGTCAGAACGCGCAAGCTATTGCTGCACGCCGCTGAAATCAGCAGACTTATCGGCAATGTTGAACGCGCCGGTTATACCCTTGTGCCGTTGGACATGCATTATAAAACAGGTAGAATAAAACTGGAAATTGGTCTGGCAAAGGGAAAGAAACAGCATGACAAACGTGAGAGCGAAAAAAATAAAGAATGGGAGCGTGACCGGCAGCGTTTAATGCGCATGCGCCACAGTTCTTGATTAATAATTAATTTTGACACCCATGCATACCACCTCACCCGCCATGAAAATATCCACAACCTCAGCTCTGCCAGGACGTCAATCTACCGCCATTGCTGTCTGGTTACTGGTTTGCTGTGCACTGGTTTTTGCGATGGTTATTGTCGGTGGAGTAACTCGATTAACCGGTTCAGGGTTGTCGATTGTCGAGTGGCAGCCTTTAATTGGTACTATTCCGCCGCTCTCTGATCAGGATTGGACAGTGCTGTTTGAGAAATACCAGCAAATTCCACAATACGAACTGGTGAATAAGGGTATGTCGCTGGATGCATTCAAGGGTATATTCTGGTGGGAATACTTTCATCGTTTGCTTGGGCGGTTGATTGGAGTGGTCTATTTTATACCCCTGCTTTATTTCATCGTGCGCAAGCAAGTTGATCGAGTACTTGGTCTCAAGCTGTTCGGTATTTTTGTACTGGGGGGGCTGCAAGGATTGATGGGTTGGTATATGGTAATGAGTGGTTTGTCAGATAATGTTCATGTCAGTCAATACCGGTTGACAGCCCATCTGGGATTGGCATTTGTCATCTATGCTGCCATGTTCTGGGTAGCAACCGGGTTGTTATCATCGAAATCAAATGTAAGCAGTGATGCCAGCAATGCAGACTCTACCAATTCTCCGGTTAAACTGCGCCGTTTCTCGCTGGCACTGACCGGGCTGATTTTTATTATGGTGCTGTCTGGTGGATTGGTGGCCGGGATCCACGCCGGCAAGGCCTACAATACCTTTCCACTGATGGATGGTTCTTGGATTCCACCGGCCCTGTTCGTGCTTGACCCTTGGTATCGGAATTTTTTCGATAATATTACAACGGTGCAATTCGATCATCGCTTAATCGCCTGGATGCTGATCTTTTTAGTGCCCTATTTCTGGTTCAAAGCTATCCGCACGATAGCCTTGTCGTCTTCTGCCCGTCTGGCATGCCACTTATTCCTGCTCGCATTGATGATACAGGTGGGGTTGGGAATTACCACTCTGCTGCTAAAGGTCCCGTTAACCTACGCTGCTGCACATCAGGCTGGTGCTGTCCTGCTGTTCACCGCAGCACTGTGGTGTACACGTAAATTAAATGGATAGTGTTTGCGGTCAGTTTACAATTGAAGACAAAGGTAAGGTCACTGGATAACGTACATTTTTCGATGGAAAGAGAGACGCCAGGATTGGGTCGCCGCATGCTGGCTTTATGCTATGAATTCATTCTGTTGCTTGGTGTGTGGTTTGTGGTCAGCGTGCTGTTTCATCTTGCCTTGCGTGACCCCGACGCTGCTTATTTCAGGCCATTGTTTCAGTTTTACCTGCTTTCAATCGGTGGTATATATTTCGCCTGGTTCTGGACACATGGTGGTCAAACACTGGCCATGCAGACCTGGCGGATGAAACTGGTATCGATCGAAGCAACTGGCGATGACCGGGTTACAGCCCAGCAAGCAATCAAACGCTATGTTATTGCCGTCATAGGCATCAGTTTTTTTGGAATCGGATTATGGTGGGCGTGGTTTGATCGTGATCACCAGTTTTTGCATGACCGGTTGGCTCATACACGCATTGTTAAGCACAGCAATTAGTCACAAGGATGTTTCAGGAAAGAAATATCGTAATTTGCCATGAATTGATTAATGGTCGGCACGACTGGTTTTGTTGGTCAGTCACTTGTAGCAAACTTGCGAGAAACGAGGCATTTTTCTATTACTCAGGCAATAGATGACAATCAATACAATACTGGTGATTGATGACTCACCAACAGATCGGCATATCCTGAGCAGAATGCTGACCCAAAGCGGTTATCAGGTGGGAACGGCTGAAAGTGGCGAGGAGGGTGTGCTTAAGATTAAGCAAGATATGCCGGATCTGGTGTTAATGGATGTGGTGATGCCGGGAATCAATGGTTTTCAGGCTATCCGTATGTTGGCGCGGGATGATGAAACACGACATATTCCCGTTATTCTCTGTACCTCCAAGGATCAGGAAACCGATAAAATATGGGGTCTACGGCAGGGAGCCCGGGGGTACATAACCAAGCCGATAAAAATCGAAGATTTATTACAAAAAATTAAAAGTCTTGACTTTTAATGCGAAAAAAAACCAGCATCATGTTGGACTATCAACTGGCATTGAACGCGCAAATTGACAGAATCAATCCGAGCCAACCGACGACTACTCCGGTATTGGGATTTGTGATTGGCAATGATCGCTGGCTTGTTGGTATGAATGAAATCGGTGAAGTATTGCCTGTTCCCAAAATTACACCGGTCTTTCTGACACGCCCATGGTTTCTCGGTATGATCAATGTGCATGGTAATCTTTATGGATTATGCGATCTTGCTCAATTTATCGGAGATGCGCCAACTGGGTCGGATGTCAGAAACCGGGTCATTCTGGTTACTTCACGTCTATATTCCAACTGTGCCATTTTGACAGGCAGTATGCTCGGCATCAGGAGTATGGCTGAATTCACGCTGGTAACAGATAACGAGGATCTTCACCCCTTTGTAATCGGCATCTATCATGATCGACAGGGTCGGACATGGCGAGAGCTGAGTCTTGCCAGACTGGTACGATTGCAATCCTTTTATCAGGTTGCTGAATAGATAAATAACGCTGTCAACTGAAAGTACAATCTTATGCTGAATTCTGTTACAGCCAATGAAAAGGCAAGAACCCTTGCTGAAGCGCTTCCTTATATTCGTCGTTTTCACGACAAGACTATCGTTATTAAGTATGGTGGCAACGCCATGGTTGATGAAGCGCTCAAGCAGAGCTTCGCCAGCGATGTGGTATTGCTCAAGCTGGTCGGAATGAATCCGGTTATTGTTCACGGTGGGGGGCCACAGATTGACCAGATGTTGAAGCGTGTTGGCAAGGAGGGTGTTTTTATCCAGGGAATGCGCGTCACTGACGATGAAACGATGGCTGTGGTCGAAATGGTCCTCGGTGGGCTCGTTAATAAGGAAATTGTCAATCTGATCAACCGGCATGGTGGACATGCGGTTGGATTGACCGGCAAGGACGGAGCTTTTATCCGCGCAAAGCGAATGCTGATGGCGGATCAGGAAAGGCCAGGCGAGTGGCTCAATATTGGTCAAGTCGGAGAGATCGAGAAAATTGACCCATCCTTGATCGCGTTATTGGATAGTCGTGATTTTATTCCCGTAATCGCCCCAATTGGGGTAGGTCAGGATGGGGAGTCTTACAATATCAATGCAGATCTGGTTGCCGGAAAACTCGCTGAGACGCTCAAAGCGGAGAAATTGATCCTGCTGACCAACACCCCCGGCGTATTGGATAAAAGTGGCAATCTGCTGACAGGTTTAACTGCAAGCCGAGTCGATGAACTGTTTGCCGATGGCACGATTTCCGGCGGCATGCTTCCAAAGATCAGCTCCGCGCTTGATGCTGTCAAACATGGCGTCAAATCTTGTCATATCATAGATGGCCGGGTGAAACATGCCTTGTTGCTGGAGATTCTGACCGATGAAGGCGTGGGCACTTTAATCCGAGCAGATGAATGATGCCATTTCTGATTTGCCTGATCAGTTGGATGTTATCTTTTGATAAATCAAGCGATAAGCCAGCGCACTTTTTTTCCAGCTGAAGTCCTGGTGCATGGCATTGCGTTGCAGGCTGCGCCATAATCGGCGATTAGTGTAGGTAGTCAGAGCACGCTCAATTGCGGCCAGAAAAGATTGAGGGGTCATGACATCAAAAACAAACCCGCTGGCGGTCTCGTTGGCAATAGTTTTGGTCGTCGTATCTACGACAGTATCCTGTAGCCCTCCTGTTGCATGGACCAGCGGCAATGTGCCGTAGCGTTGGCTGTACATCTGGTTCAAGCCGCAAGGTTCAAAACGGGACGGCATTAGAAAGCAGTCAGCACCCGCTTCGATCTGGTGTGACAGCGGCTCATGGTAGCCAATACGGACTGCAATATTGTTTGAAAATGCCTGCTGTAGAGCGATCAACTGATTTTCCAGTGCAGTATCTCCACTGCCAAGCACAACCAGCTGCGCAGACCATTTCTCCAGCATGGGAGCAATCTGCAACAATAGATCGTAGCCTTTCTGGTGACTGATACGGCTGATGGCAGCAAACAGGGGAATGGAAATATTGGCTTCCAGTCCGAGCGATTGCTGCAAGGCGAGCTTATTGGCAGATTTGGCGGCCAGTGTTCTGATCGAATAATTTTTGCAGATATAGGGGTCCGTCTGTGGATTCCATACGGCTGTGTCAATCCCATTGAGGATACCGGACAGATTATTTCGGCGTTCAGACAATAATCCCTGCATACCAAAACCCAGGGTTGCATGCTGTATCTCCTCGGCGTAGCTGGGGCTGACAGTAGTAATGTGATCAGCATAAAAGATACCTGCCTTGAGGAATGACATATTTCCGTAATACTCAAGCCCGTGCATGCTCAGGCTTTCTGGTGGCAATCCAAGCCTGTTGACCTCTACGGGTGGGAAGCAACCCTGAAAGGCCAGATTGTGTAGCGTCATGAGACTGGCGGCTTTTTTTCCATCATGAAAATGTAGATAAGCTGGTGTCAGTCCACTCTGCCAGTCATTACAGTGGACAAGCTCAGGTATCCAGGTCAATGGACTGGCGTCACTTGCCAGCAGGGCGCCGATTTT
>Ga0138256_10004221_pt1 | contig 15281 bp, 13 predicted proteins | sample KNB2016incub_MG_FD_105486 | JGI IMG/M metagenome (GOLD analysis project Ga0138256, IMG submission 105486) | Active sludge microbial communities from wastewater in Klosterneuburg, Austria - KNB2014incub_MG | ecosystem: Engineered > WWTP > Activated sludge > Unclassified | place: Austria... | reverse complement strand
GATCTGCTGCGAGGAATGCCCGAATGCCCACCACACTGTTCGATCCACCAATGGATCGACTTGCTCGACGACGCCAATTGACAACAACCAGGTGGGAATCAGAATTATGGCGCCGGAACTGATCGTGAAAACCGCAATGATGGCGGCGGTGATTGCACCGAAGGTTACCAGCGGGACAGAACCCTCATACGTCTTTTCGCGCTTTGCAACGACCAAGGTTCCAAAGAACACGAAGCACGCGATCAGCGCGCCGACTGCGAACAAGATGAGTCCAAGATAGAACGACGGCTCGGCCATCATCGGCACGTACGACGTCATCATCACACTGGACGCGCCGCGAAAAACGGCGACGTTATTCAGAATCGAGCCGATCACCATGAGAGCGAACCCGAGCCAGGCCACTCGCGGCGTCGCAATCCGACAGCGCAGCAACGTAGACGCCGCAAAGTAGAGCACCGCGACCTCGAAGAAGATCATCCAGAAGATCAGCATGTCGAGGCCATGTGCCGTCAGGACCATGTAGAACGTCTCAGCCTCCAACCAGTGAATGGCCGGCCAACGCGTCAGCACGACGCCGATCGCGAGGATTCCGCCGATCAACAGCCAGACCACGCCGACGAACGCGTTGGCGCGTATCAGCCACTCGGCCTGGTGCTCGAATTGCAATCCCGATCGTGGGCAGGTGCGGTAGGTGGTCGTAACGCTCATCGTAATAACCTCATCACTTGACGTACAAACGACTGACCATCGTGTGATGGCCGATGCCGCAGAACTCGTTGCAGACGATGGAATGCTGGCCCGATTGATTCGGCGTTATCGTAATGACGTGCTCGAACCCCGGCACGACCTGGATATTGATGTTGGTCGGCTGTAGCGAGAACCCGTGGTTATAGTCCATCGACGTCATGTGCAGTCGATAGGTCTTGCCCTTCTCCAGTTCGAGGATCGGCCAAAACGCCCACAGGCGCGCGAGCAGGTATATATCGCTACCGGGCGGTGGCGCAACGACCGGAATCTCCTGCTCCGTCTCGGTGCGCACCGTGTACTTGTCGACCATTTCCTGCGCCTTGACGACGAACTGCTCGGGCGTCGTGCGGTAGGTCTCGGTCGACAGGTTCTGCTTACCCCAGACGTGCCAGCCGACCATCATGAAGAACATGATGAGGCACCAGGTAAGCGCAATGCCTATCCACATGCCTTCGACGCGATCGATCGGGTGCTTGTACCAAAGGCGGTCTGCGGGTGGAAGTATGGCGCTCATCAGAGAACTCCTCGGACAATCATGCGGACGGCCGCGCTCACTTACTGACCGGGACTGTTAGGATTTCGATCACGCCCCACAGGTTGTAGACCACCATTGGGATGAACACGCCCAGGAATAGCAGCAAGAATGGATTATCGAGCAGCTTCTGCATCCACGGCACTGGTTGCTCGTCCTCGTCTAGATCTGGATCGCTCATGTCATCACTCCCGGATGCTGCATATGCTTGTTCACTGTAGTGACTGGAGCGCACAACTCGCCTTGATCTATATCAAGCCGACGCTGTGATTTCTGGCGTCGAACCAACAGCCGAACAGCTCATAGTCGAGTCGTCAGCGACACGCGTATCATCGGGATTCCTTCGGAGGTGGATGTAACCTGCATGACCGATGACCGGCGCACGCGCACCCTGCGCCAGCTCGCTTGGACAGCGCTGCTGCTAATGCTCGTTGTTACCAGTGTCAGCGCATTGCTGCGACTGACACAGCCTCGACCAGCGTGCCCGGTGTGGCCCAACTGCCGCGGGAACGTTGTGCAACAGATCGCGAGCGAACAACGCCCTGGGCTCGCCGCCGCCCTCGTCGTAGCACGCGCGGTGCATCGGACGGCAGCATCACTGGCGCTGATCGTCGTACTCTTGCTCGCGCTCGTGGCGCTGGCACGTCGGCCGCGCAACTGGCGTGTGGGCGGTCCAGCGCTCGCGCTGCTCGGGCTTGCGCTAGGTTTGTCAGTCCTTGGAATTGTCACACCTGGCTCACGCGCCAACGCTGTTTTGCTCGGCAATCTTTTCGGCGGCTTTCTGATGCTGGCGATCGCGTGGCAAATCACGCAGCGGTACGACAGTAGTCTCGATCTTGACGTCGGACGCCGTTTCATCTGGTGGGTTCTGGCGGCTGCGGCCCTGTGGATGACGCAGGCAGCCTTCGGGGCTCTTGCTGGCACTGGTCGTAGCGGATTGGCGGCCAACGTGCACGCCTCGTTAGCGTTGGTTGCCGCACTCGCTGCCTATCATGTCGGCGCGTTGGCGAATCGATCCGGCCTCGCGGCGATTGGCATCGCAGTCATTGCGATGGTGTTCATCCAGTGGCTGCTCGGTGTTAGCGCCGCGGTCCTCGGGGCCCCGGTATCCGTGGTATTGATACACAACTTCAGCGCAGCCGTTGTCCTGGCACTGTTACTCGGTCTGCTCTGGCGACTATGGGAGCTGCGACACACCAGGTTGCGACACGTCACTACCGCGCGCGATGCAGCCGTGGCGTCCCTGCGTGGTTAAGCCCGTCCGATTCAAGACTTCACAAGGAGCGTAGACATGAAGAATGGGATCACGAGCCTGGCAATAGCAGTTCTCCTCACTGCCTGCACCGGCAGCAAAGACGCGCCGACAGCAGGACGAGCAGCCGGCGCGACAAATCTCTCGACCCCAAGTGCCGCGCCCGCAGCAACTGCGAGTAGCATCTCAGCGGGTGAATCAGTCTACAAGCAATCCTGCTCGGCCTGTCACGCGCTGGGAATCGCAGGCGCCCCAAAAATCGGCGACCCTGAGGCATGGGCAGGGCGTATCGCACAGGGGATGAACTTGCTGTATGAACATTCACTCAAAGGCTACAACGGCACGAAGGGCGTCATGCCCGCAAAGGGCGGCAATCCCTCGTTGAGTGACGAGAAAGTTCGAGCGGCAGTCGATTACATGGCGGGTCATTCGCGTTGATTGGCTCCTTGAGCAGCGTGAATGCGCAGATTGTTAGCGCAACATGACTCCGCAGCGCCAGGTTCGCGCTTCGCGACAGCGCACCCGAACGGCGCCACCCCGTTGCGCGGCCTATGCGGTTTGCTCCGAGCTGGTCGCCTCGCCGGATGAGTTCGACCCACGCACGCAGCTGCGCGCGCGCACTTCCCTCGGCAACGAACTCGACTATACGAGCGCGCTCGATGCCATGGTTCTGGAGATCGGCACCTCCGATCTCGAGCGACTGCGCGCCGACTACAGCAACCTGTTCGAAATCGGTAACGATGGTCCGCCGCTATCGATTCGCGAGCATCTCGCACGCGGCGATCACGGCGGCACTCGCGAGGAAGTCGTACGTTACTACGAGCACTTCGGCTACTCGCTCGGGGAGCGTCATGCCTGGCAGCCAGATCATCTGTCCGTGCAGCTCGAATTCATGCACTTCGTTTGCTTTCGTGAATCGCAAGCGTCGCGTGAAGCTCAGGCGCTGCCCTTTCAACTCGCCCAAATTGATTTCACCGAGCGCCATCTTGCGACCTGGTTGCCGGACCTGGCTGCACGGGTCGCAAGCCTGGCTCCGGGCTCGGTGTACGGCCGCGCTGTCGCGGCCGTGGCCGAGTTCGTCGCCGCCGATCAGGCATGGCAGCAAACAACGATTGAGCATCTCACCTAAACGAGCTGCACATCCTTGATCTTGAACAGCGATTTCCAGTCCTTCGCGATCAGCAGATCCATCAACTCAGATCGTTTGCCGGCTTTGCGATTCGCCATTTCAGCCGCCAAGGTGGCGAGCGCTGACTCGACCCCTGCGCCGAATAGCCCCTGGAGGTACGCGAGTGGCACGCGCGATCGATCACTGAAGCGACCTTCCGCATCGAACGCCTGAGGCAACAGAGGCGGGACGTAATAGACGTTCGGTTCGGTGCCGTACTCGGCATGCAGCGGAAGTGCCACTTTCCACTTGTACACGAGTTTGGCGATTGGACCGTCAGCATCATCCAGGTAGCCCACGAACCGCAGCCGACCGGGGCATTGCCGGGCACACGCGGGCGCCTCGCCCTTTTCGATGCGCGGAAAACAGAACACGCACTTCTGCGTCTTGCCGATCACGTAATTGAAATAGACCTTGTCATACGGACAGGCCTGATTGCACATGCGCGTCCCGACGCACTTGTCTTGATCGACCAGCACGATGCCATCTTGTTCGCGCTTGTAAATGGCGCGTACCGGGCACGCTTCGAGACAGGCTGGCTTGGTGCAGTGATTGCACAGACGCGGCATGTAGAAGTGATAATTGTTGGGAAAATCACCCGAACTCACGTCCTCGTCCCAGTTCGCACCTGATCGCAGCGGTTCTTTGCGCTGCAGTCGCTGCTCTGTGCCTTTGAAATACACTTCCTCGTGGTTGAGGGCGGAGACGTTGCCGTAGTCCTGAGGATCGTGCAACCCGCCTAACTGTATCGCGCCGTCCCGCCAACCCGAGCGTGCGCCTTTCTCCTCCCAGTTCCGGGGATAACCCGGTCCAGGCTTGGTTTCGACGTTGTTCCACAACATGTTTTCCTGACCTGCTTCATCGGTCCACAACGATTTGCAGGCCGCCGTGCATGTCTGACAACCGATGCACTTGTTGAGGTCGATGACCATTGCGATCTGGGGCATCTTGAACTAACTCCTCGCGCCAGCGGCCGCAACTTCAGCGGACTGCGGCGTGCCGGGCTTGGGGCTATAGCGCTCAAATTCGACCGTGTAGTCGTGGTAGGTTTGATTTGGCGCGTAGTCGTGCGGGTTGAAATTGATATGCCCGTACTGGCTCACCAACGAGGTCGGCTTGAGCAGCGCCGCTGTGGGAATTGCCGCGCCGAAGTTCTGGCGACCTTCGAACATCATCGGATCCCAGCCGTGGAACATGAACATCGAGCCAGACGGTATGGCCGCCGTGACGCGCGCCATTGCGACGAACGAACCGAGCGAATTGAACGTACGAACCAAGTCACCGTCTTTGACGCCGCGCAAACGCGCGTCGCCAGGATTGACATGGATATCCGGCTCGCCACGTTGCAGGCTGAGTAGCAGCGGGTCCTCACGATAGAGGCTGTGCACGCTGTGCCGTGCATGACCCATCGTCAGTCTGAGCGGATACCCGTCCAGAGCAAACGGGGCTACGTAAACCGGCAACGCCTCGCCTTCCTGCAGAAACCAGTCGTGATCGAAATAGAACTGCTGCCGCCCGGTCAACGTTGCATACGGCTGCTTGTCACGGGTGCTGGCGAGCGTCTGATAACTGTACGGTGATTTCTTGCCGAATTGGGCGCCCTCGGAGTCGTCGCCACGGACGAATCCGCGCCGCGCCAGCTCCTCGAACGAGATCTTGGGCATGCCATCGGAGTTGTCGATCAGAAACTGCGCGATATCGCGCGAGCTGCCGATCTGTCCATTCAGTGTGAATATCTGATGAAGGTTGCGGTAGTCGTGCTCAACCGGCTGACCGTGAATGCTGTCCTTCACTGGCGGCAACTCGCGCACCGCCGCCGCAGCGCTGATTGCTTTGGCGAGTCGGGCCATGATCTGCCAGTCGTCCTCGGATTCACCCAGTGGTGGGACTGCGCGATCGAGCACCTGGATGAACGGTGTGTGGCCTTCCATCACGAAGTCCTGGCGTTCGTAGTGATGCGCGACCGGCAGCACATAGTCCGAGTACATGGCCGTGACGCTCATGTCCGGCGTCATCGTCACGATCGTGTCCACCTTCGCGAGCACCGTCTCTCGGAAGCGGGTACCGGACGCTCGCCAGTTGGCGGTGTTGTGCCCAGCCATGAACGCCATCCTCCAGGGCGTCTTGCCGTAGTCCGGCAACCAACCGTTACCGATCGCCTGTCGATAGTGCCCATCGAAATGGTTAGCGATCTTGTCGCCATAAACTTTGGCGTTCAATTGCCTGCCATCACCCTGCGCATAGTCCCAGACGGACAGCGACGCAAACTTCGCCCGCGGACCCAGCCCTGAAAATGCAAACTTCGCCACACCGCCGCCCTTTGGCAGCAGGGTCGTTTGCATGCCGCCACCTTCACGACCCGTATTGCCGGTGAGCGCGCACATCAGCAGCCACGCACGTTGCAACTTGTCGCCATGCAGCCATTTGCAGGAGCGAAAGCCCGCGTAGATCATGCCGGCGCCCGAGCGGGCGAAGCTGCGCGCCACGGCGCGCGTATTGTCGGCATGTACGCCTGTAATCGCTTGCGACTGTTCGGGCGTATAGCGCTCATTGCAGAGCGCCTTGAGTTTCGCGAATACAGTCGTGACGGCGACCGAACCCGTGCGCGTGCTAACAGTCCAGCGACCTTCGAGAGCCGGCTCAATGCCGTGCAACTCGAGCGACTCGCGCGGCGTCGGTTGCGGACCCGCGCCCGGTGGACCACCCCCCATCGCTTGGGCGCCACTGCCAGGTGCTCGCACCACCCGTTTGGACGTCTCGTCCCACAGGCAGTACGCGTCGCTGTTCTCGCCTGCTGCAACATCGCCCCAGCTCAGGAACTTGCCGTTCGATTCGCGCACCAGGAAAGGCAGGTCCGTTTGCTCTCGAACATAGCCCCACTCGATCAGACCATCGGCGATGATCGTCTGCACCATGGCCATTGCGAGTGCGGTGTCCGTGCCGGGCTTTGGGTTGAGCCAACGCGACGAGTGCATCGCGGTCGCGTTGAAATCCGGGGCGATCGTCACGACCTCGGTACCGTTGTACTTGGCCTCCCAGAAGAAGTGAGCGTCAGGTATGCGTGTCGCTGCCGGGTTTGCGGCCCACACGAGGACACACTTCGACTTGTAGATCGCCGCATGATTGTCGCCCGGGAGATTGTTTCCGAGCGTCATGTACGCACCGACCGGCAGGTCGCCAACGCCGGCGAATGTCTCGGGCATCACCAGTCCGGTCGCATTCGCAAAGCGAAACAAAGCCGCGAACGACGCACGCTTCATCACCATCGCCGTGCCAGTCGCGAAGGTGATGGAATCCGGACCGGATTGCGTTGCGTGTTCGAGAAACTTGTCGGCAATCTCGCTCGCCGCCTGCTCCCATGAGATGCGCTGCCACTTGCCCTCACCCCGCTCGCCGATGCGCTTCATCGGATACAGCACGCGCTGTTTTCCGTACATGTGTTTGGCGTGCCGCACACCCTTCTGACAACCGCGCGGGCCCCAATCGGGCGCATCGTCGGCCGAGTGGCCATACTCGCCTTGCTGCTCTTCGCGCCAGACGATGCCGTTCTTGACGTACACATTGAAGGCGCAATGACCAGCGCAGTTGATGCCGCGACTGCCGCGCACCACGCGATCCCAGGTCCACTTGTGGCGCATGACGTCTTCCCATTGACGGTAGACGATCGGTTGCGCCGACTCTGAAACCGGCGCCAGTGCTTCGCTCCGGACGTACTTCAGCGCGAGCAGCGTCGCCGCGGCCGCACCCGATCCAGCCAAGAAGCCGCGTCGACCAATGCTCGCTGCAGTCATCAGTTAGTGCTCCTGCGCGGCGTCGCATGAACCGCCTCTGCGCACATCATGAATCCGAATGACACGACAGCAGCAGGACGTCGACTACCTCATCCGCAACGTGGATAGATTTGAACCTGCCGGTGCCACGAGCACGTCAAAAGATACGTACATGCCGCAGTGGTCGCTACCGGGCCTGACAACCCAACCATACTGAGTAACCGTACTCCAACACGCTTTGATCGGAGAGTAATCGCATGCTCGACTTCCGTGGACTGATTGCAACGCTCGAGTCCCGCGGTGAGCTGCAGCGCATTCGCAAGCGCGTCGAGCCGCGTTTCGAGCTCCCAGCCCTTATGCAGCAGGTAGACCGCCAACGCCGCGGTTTCATCTTCGACAACGTCGCGGGTGCGCGGTTTCCGTTGGTCGGCGGCCTGCTCAATCGATGGGAATGCTATGGCTGGGCCCTCGGTGCCGTACCCGGCGAGCCGTTTACTGCGGCGGATTTTGCGCGAATCCTCGAGGCCGCGCAGGCGCGCCACATTGCGCCGACTGTGGTGAGCGACGCGATCGCACAGGAACACCTACTACAGGGCGATGCGATCGATCTTGCTCACCTGCCCGTTCCAACGGCGTTCGAGTTCGACAGCGGCCCGTTCATTACCGGCGCTTGCGGTATCTCGCGCAACCCCGCTACAGGGCGGCTGAATGTTGGGATCTACCGCACGCAGGTGCTTGGCAGGAACACGCTGACGATCAGCGCTAACGCGAGCTCCGATCTGCGTCTCTTCTACCAACATGCTGAGCGGCTCGACCAGCCCATGCCCGTTACGCTGGCCATCGGCGTCGATCCCGCGCTGCTGATGGCAGCCGTTTGCAAGCTGCCGACTGACCAATCCGAATTCGAGTTGGCGGGCGCGCTGCTGGGCAAGCCGATCGCACTCGTCAAGTGCAAAACCAACGACCTGTTAGTGCCCGCCAACGCCGAGATTGTCATAGAGTGCCTGGTCGATTGCAGGCAGAAGGTCGTCAATACGCTGGGCGAATTCGCTGGCCAGTACGGCACCGATACGGCGCCTGTCGCCCAGGTCACCGCGATCACACACCGCCGCGACGCGATGTTCTATTCGATCCTCGCCGGGCGCAATCCCGAGCACAATACGCTCGGATCGATCGCAGGTCTTTCGTTCCGCCGCGCACTCGAGCAAGCCTTACGCCAACAACTGCCGGGGATCAAGGATTTGCACGTGTACTTCAGTGCCGCCCTCGGCGCCATGTCACACATCGTCATCTCGATCGCCAAGCGCAGCGATTCCGAGCCGATGGAACTGATTGACGCCGCCTTCAAGGTCAAGCTAACGATTGCCGGTATTGAAATGCCCGTGGCGCGCATCACCAAGCGGATTATCGTGGTCGATGAGGACACCAATGTGCACGACCTCGGCGACGTCGAGTGTGCGCAGTGGACGCGCGTCGCCGCAGCCAGTAAGTTCCGCGTGCTACCGGACGTACCGAGTTGGGATCTGGAGCACTGTGCCAAACCCGGCAGCGGCTCGCTGCGAATTGCTATCGATGCAACCAGTGACATGGTCGATCGCGAGCGCCTGCGCCAGACATTGATTCCCGGAGCGGCCAACATCGAATTATCGAGCTATATCGACTAACGCCAAGGCTCGTGCCGCTGTGATGACTGAGAGCCGTGCCGATGCATGTCCTGCAGGCGTGTAGAATGAGCCCGTCCGGGCACTCTGGAACGTCCAGGTAATCGCTGATGGTAGACACTGATTCCAGTGAATTTCGCGACGGCTGGAAAACGCTGCTCGCGTCGTTCGCGGGCCTGGCCTTTGGCGTCGCGACGCTGGCGGTTTCCTATACGATCGGCGCCTTCATCGAACCATTGCATGCAGAGTTTGGTTGGACTCGAGCACAGATTCTGGCCGCGGGTGGCATGGCCAGCGTCACGGTGGGACTGATAAGCTTGGCCGTCGGCTGGCTCACGGATCGCATGAACGTGCGACGCCTGATCATCGGCTCGCAACTTGGCTTCGGACTGTCCTTCCTGCTGATGGCCGTCGGTATACGCAGTCTCCCGACGTTCTACGCAACGTATTTGCTGATGGCGGTGCTCGGTGCGGCGACGATTGCGGTGCCTTTCGCCAAACTGATCACCACCGAGTTCGTGCGGCACCGCGGTCTGGCACTCGGAATCGCGATGGCGGGCACTGGTGTGTGCGGATTGTTAGTGCCACCGTATACGGCGTATGTCGTCGAGCAGTTCGGCTGGCGCGCAGGTTATGTCGCCATCGGTCTGCTGCCTTTGGCAATCGCGCTGCCACTCAGTACTTTGTTCGTGCGCGACCGTCTCGCCGAAAGCAATCAGGCCGCCCAGACGAAGCACAAGTCACGGCCCGCTGGGCGCGACAGCGACGTCGCGCTCCCGGCCGCCGTCAAGGGCTACCGATTCTGGGTGCTGTTCGCAGTTTTTTTTACGGGCTCTTCTGTCATGACTGCCCTAATCACTAACTTCATACCGATTCTCGGTGACCGCGGCTACCCAGCCACTCAAGCGGCAGCGATGGCCGGCAGTTTCGGGCTCGCAGTGATCGCCGGTCGAGTGATGGTGGGATTTCTCATTGATCGTATCTGGGCGCCACTGGTAGGCTGCACGATGTTCCTGGTCGCTGCGGCGGCGATCGCAGCACTGGGCGCGATCAATCTCGGAACCGAATGCTTGGTGGTTACGATCATCCTCACTGGTCTCGCAGCGGGCGCTGAGGTGGATCTAATGGGCTACCTGGTTGCCCGCTATTTTGGGCTGCGTCACTTCGGCATGATCTATGCCGGTATCTACATGGGATTTGCGCTGGGGCCCGGACTAACGACCCCATTGTTCGGCGCGGGACGAGATGCACTCGGAACTTACGCCCCAGGCCTGTATGTAGCGGCCATCGCCTTGGCTGGCGCGGCGCTGTTGTTACCGACGCTCGGCCGCTATCCAGAAGGCGTTGGCGTCGCGCGACTCGCGGCGGATGGCTGATGCACGTCTCTGGCACTCGTTGTATTACCGTCGGCGTATCGAACCTCGACCGCGCGCTCGGACTCTTTGCACAGGTGATGGCCCTGAGCATCGACTGGCGCGGCGCACTTGACGCATCCTGGCTGCGGACCTGGGGTCGGCCAGCCGGGACGCAAGCGCAGGCTGCCGAGCTGTCGTGCAACGGCTATCCATATGGCCGGCTGCGTCTGGTCGAATTCTCGCCGCTCGATGCGACACGCGTGCGGGATGACTTTGGTGCCAACGCGCCTGACTCGCCGCTCGATATCGGCCCCAAGGCGATCGACTTCTATGTAGCGGATCCGATCGCGCCCATCATCGCGCGAGTCGTAAAGGCCGGCTACCCTGCCCGTTCGGCGCCCCGCAAGCACCAGATCGGCCAGACCATCAGCGAGGAAGTCGTCGTGTCGGGTCCTGACGATGTGCCGGTGCTACTGATGGTTGGGCATCGACATGCTCGCACCTCACTGCGGGCAGGTAGTCCCGACGGTCTGTTCAGCGAGATCGCCACGGCATCGGTCATCTGCGGTGATCTCGATGCCAGCCGTCAGTTCTACGAGGAGCAGCTCGGACTCGTCGCCGTCACGGATGCAGAGACGCCGGACGAGTACCGCACGCTGGTGGACGAACTCGTTGATGTCCCGGCCGGTACACGCGTGCATTTCCTGCTCTATGCCGAGCGAGGAGAAGCGAGCGGCAAGATTCTGCTCATTCACTTTTTTGACGCGCAGGCAAAACGCCTCGTCGGCCGAATGCAGCCTGGGCATCTTGGATTCTCGCTGTTCTCGCACGACGTCGACGACCTGCGCGGCCTGCACGCGCGCCTCGAGAACAGTGGCACTGCCACAGTTGAATTGCCTCCCACTCGCGCCACGACACCGAATGGCGCGCGCCTCGTCATGCTGGTGCGCGGTCCTAACGAGGAGCTATTCGAGTTTTCGGCTGCGGCATGACCAGCTGCGGTGCGATCCACGCCGCAACCTGCGCGCTCGTGACCAGCGCATTTATCCGATTCGATAGTTAGCCAATCCGTGGTCGCGATCGTCAGCGCGCGCCGGACGTACGCCAATCGCTGTGGTCTTTACGGATGCAGCAACGAGTATGCTAGCGATACTATCGAACCGATCCAAAGCCGGTCACGCGCGCGTTACCCACGCGATCGGTACCGGTGCCACTCTTCGAGCCCAGGGCTTTGCGAGGAGCACAGTTTGTCAGATGAGGTCTTGTTGCACGCAAACGCCGAACTCGCGGCGCAACGTCGGCGGAAATCATGACGGTTGCGAAATCGGCGGCATAAGCGAATGGACGCTGCCCAAACCGTCGTCTTTACCGTCGGGCATTCGACGCGGACGCTGCAGGAATTCATCGCCCTTCTCAAAGCGCACGCGGTGACGAAGCTAATTGACGTTCGCAGCGTGCCGCGTTCCCGCCGAAATCCGCAGTTCAATCGTGAGACGCTCCCCAGTGCCTTGCAGGCGGAGGGGATCGACTATGCACATGTTGCCGGTCTCGGTGGCTTCCGTCGCGCGGCACTGGATTCGCCGAATCAGGGTTGGCGCAACGCATCGTTTCGCGGCTACGCCGATTACATGCAGACTAATGGATTTGCTGAGAATCTCCAGCGTCTCATCACAACGGCGAAGTCACAGCGCGTCGCGCTGATGTGCGCCGAAGCTGTGCCGTGGCGCTGCCATCGTTCGCTGATCGCGGATGCACTGTTAGTGCACGGAATCAGGGTCGAGGAGATTGCCAGTGCCAGCCGGACCCAGAAGCGTGAACTGACACCCTTTGCGAACGTACGTGGCTCTACAGTGACCTATCCACTAGAACAGTCGCCGCGAGGAAATTGTGATGACAAAACACTTTGAGGTTGGGGACCACGTGACGTGGAACTCGGAAGCCGGCCATGTCAGTGGCAGGATCATCAAGGTCCACACGCAAGATTTTGATTACAAGGGATACACGCACCACGCCAGCAAGGAAGAACCGCAGTATGAAATCAAGAGCGACCAGAGCGATCACATTGCGGCGCACAAGGGATCGGCGTTGAAGAAGCAGTCCTGAGCAAATGATGCAGTCACCGCCGCGCTATTTCTTGTCGGGCGGAGCGTTCAGCCAGCGACTCACCTTATCGATCAGTTGTTTCATCTCCTCATTGGTCTGCGGCAGTTCATCGGGCGGCAGATCGAGGTGATTGAGTGGCAATTCCTGCCGATACTGCTCAAACACGGGTTGCACGACTTCGAGCGGATAGCGCGGAATGGTCCGGCCCTTGCGGAACTGCGCTATCGGGATCTCCGCCTCGATCACGCTGTCGTTGTTACTGGGGTCTTCGGCCAGCACCTTCCCGCGCGCATCGACTATCAACGAGCCGCCGCCGTAGCTCGCCGGCACTCCAGATTCCGGCGGAAACGTAATGTTCGACATCGCGGAATACATGTTGTTATACATCGCTATTGCCTGGACATCGGTTTTCCAGAAGAGCGTCGCGGTACGCAGCATGATCTCGGTGCCGCGCATCGCGTAGGCAGCAAAGACGAACGGGTCGAGCTGCACGGTACTGACAGCGATGTTGCCATACTCGGTCTGCAAGACTGGGAATTCCTCCTCGATGCCGTACTTCGCGCGGAATTTGTCCCGCACATTCTCGAGCGTCGTGGTCGGAATTTCCTCGTTGTTGAGCCGCAGCACGTTGCGCGTTTTCCAGAAGACCTTCTTGATCTTGCCGTCGCGCCCGATCACCGGGTTCAGACTGATGATATGCCCCGGCCAGGCGGCATCGGTCGCGTAGCTGCCGAAAATCACGTACGTGTCGCAGGCCTTTGCGAGCTCGCCGATCCGCTCGGTCTCGGGCCCCGGAATATGGATCGTGAATTTTAGCTTTTCCTCGCGCGTGCCCGCGGAATAACCCGTCAAAGGAAACTCGTTGAATAGAATGAAATCCGGCTTCTTGCCGGTCGTGCAGGCCTGATCGATCCAGTGCGCCATGCGCTCGACGTTGGTCGCGAGGCCTTGCGCAATCGACGGCGCCTTCTGCAAATTGACCGGCGCGTTCTGCACCACCTTGACAACGACGACGTCCTTTTCGAGCGGCACGGTGGGATAACTACCATCCGGTCGCACCAGGAGTGGTGTCGCCGACTCGGCCGCCACAGAAAAGCCGCCCATCGCTGTCACCGCAAGCAGCGCAGCACCGCCCATTGCCATCAGAAATCGCCGCATCATGTCATTGTTCTCCCTGGGATCGCCGTCAGCACCTGCAGTTTGCGAGATTCTTTGCGGTCAGTCCATGTATTCTGTCGGCGCTTGCGTGATGTGCCTATTTACTCAATTTGTCCGGACAAGGTAAACGTCGCCCCGGATTCCGGAGCCAACGCAGGCCCGGCCCGCTGCCGTGATCGGCAGACGCAAAAACAAGGTATTTCTCAAGGAGCTTCCCTTTGATGACTTTTGCAACACGGTATCGCGCGCGAGTCGCAGCGATCGCAGTAACGATCCTCGCCACCGCTGGATATGCGACTCTCGCGGTCGCCCAGGAGACTCCCGAAGGCGACCGAGTACTCCAGGGCCTCGAAGAAGTGACGGTCACGGCTCAGCGTCGCCAGGAACCTGAACAATCGGTGCCGATGGCGATCAGTGCGCTCTCGGCTGCAATGCTCGAGCGCCAGCAGATTCGCAGCATCTCACAGCTCGATCAAATCGTGCCTAACATCGTCATGAATGAGAATACAGGCACGAGTAGCGCTTCCAAGATCTTCTTGCGCGGCGTCGGTGAGGACGAATCGTTTTTCACCGCCGACACGCCGGTGGGAATCTACATCGACGACGTCTACATCGCACGCCAGACCGGCGCGATGTTCGATCTGTTCGATATCGAGCGACTCGAAACGCTGCGCGGGCCGCAGGGCACGCTGTATGGCCGCAACACCTCGGCGGGCGCTGTCAAGCTCATTTCGAAGAAGCCGGATCTCGGCGAATATAGGGGACAAGCAGAACTAACCATTGGCAGCTACCATCGCCTCGATGTTCGCGCTACCGGCAACATACCGATCGGCGAGACGATCGCGCTACAGGGCGCGGTGATCATGCGTACCCGCGACGGCTATACGCGCAACGCGTTTGACGGCAAGAAGGTCAACGACAAGGACGTCAAGGGCGTGCGTCTGTCGCTGCTCGCGGAGCCGACCGATCGGTTCAACGCGCTCCTCACCGCTGACTACATCCGCGAGCGCTCGACGCCGGGCTATGCCGTGCCACTGACGCTCAATGCCATGCGAGATCCCCTGCCGACAACTCCGGTGTCGCGGACCGGCAGTTTCTGGGTCACGAATTCCGACATCATCGATCCGCTGAATGATTTGGACCAATGGGGCGTTTCCGCCACGCTCGAGTTCAAAGCGACCGACAACATGACGCTCAAGTCGATCTCCTCGTACCGGGCCATGGAGAACCTGCTGTACCTCGACGCTGACGGCGACGTATTTGCGCCACCGCCCTCGATCACCGGGCGCTTCCACCTTTTCCAGGACCAGGAGCAATATCAGATCAGCGAGGAGCTGCAGGCGCTCGGTACGCTCGCGGACAACCGCCTGCGCTACGTGGCGGGCCTGTACTTCTTCCGCGAGAACAACAAAGAGGACACGCGGTCGGTGGTTGGCCTGCCGCCGTTCTTCGGTCTGCCGCTCGGTATTGCCGGTCGCTTCGACCTGACGAATATCGCGCGCGAGGAAATGACGACGGACTCGTACGCGGCGTTC
>Ga0138256_10004220_pt1 | contig 15287 bp, 17 predicted proteins | sample KNB2016incub_MG_FD_105486 | JGI IMG/M metagenome (GOLD analysis project Ga0138256, IMG submission 105486) | Active sludge microbial communities from wastewater in Klosterneuburg, Austria - KNB2014incub_MG | ecosystem: Engineered > WWTP > Activated sludge > Unclassified | place: Austria... | reverse complement strand
GTTTCGCGTTCGACGCGGTCCCGCCGAACGACGACAACCAGAACGAACTGGAACAAAATGGCAACAACGCCCGCGCTGTCGATGCGCTGGGGCGCCGGGCGATGTGCATCGTTGGCGTAGAGCTGCTGCAACGTTGCGTGGTGCCGGGCAGTGTCATGCGCACATTCTGGCAGCGCGCTGCGCCCAACTGATGCGGCAGCAGTACTACACGCGCGGTGTCACCTTGATCGAGCTGATGATCGCGCTGGTCGTTGTTGCGATTCTGGCCGCGATCGCCGTGCCCAGCTATCGGTCGTACATCCTGCGCGCGCAACGCACCGAAGCACGCACTGCGCTTTTGCGGGTACAGGCCGCGCAGGAGCGGTTTCTGCTGCAACAGAACCGCTACGCGACCGATGCGGAACTCGAAGCCGCGCCGCCGGCCGGACTCGGGCAGCCGCGCACGACCGAGGGCAACAAGTATGGTATCGCCATCGTGAACGCAGCCACGCCAACCGAGTACAACGTAACGGCCACCGCGCTCGCGAGCGGTGGCCAGCAGGACGACTCTAAGTGCGTGCTGCTGCGTATCGATCACAACGGTGTCAAGTACGCCGCCGATTCCGGCGGAACGGATACGACGCGCGACTGTTGGCGCTAACCCGGTGCAGGCCAGGCACTGACACTAACGCAAGGTACGCGGCAAACTGAATACGACGCGCTCCTCGCGGCCTGCCAGGTTCTGCGGCGGCTCGGCGCCCCACTCGCACAACTTCTCGACCACACCTTGCACTAACGACTCTGGCGCCGACGCGCCAGCGGTCAGACCGATGACGTTCTTGTTGTCTAACCAGTCGCGTTGCAACTGCGTCGCGTCATCGATTAGATAGCCCGGCACGGCCAATCGCTCCGCGAGCTCGCGCAATCGATTTGAATTGGAACTCGTCTTCGAGCCAATGACCAACAGCAGATCGCATTGCCTGAGCAACGCCTTGACGGCATCCTGGCGATTCTGTGTCGCATAGCAGATGTCCTCGCGTCGCGGACTCGCCAGCCGGGGAAATCGTTTGCGCAACACGTCGACAATCATGGCCGTGTCATCGACCGATAACGTGGTTTGCGTGACGAATGCGAGACTATCGGGATCGCGTACTGCGAGTTGTTCGGCGCCAGCCACGTCCTCCACCAGATACATGCGGCCGCCATGAGTATCGTCGAAACGACCCATGGTGCCCTCAACCTCTGGATGATCGCGATGGCCGATCAACACGACCTCGCGCCCATCGCGTCCGTAGCGAGAAACCTCCATGTGCACTTTGGTCACCAGCGGACATGTGGCGTCGAATACGTTGAGACCGCGGCGAACGCCTTCCTGTTCAACCGCATTCGAGACGCCGTGAGCCGAATAGACGACGGTCGCGCCATCCGGGACTTGATCGAGTTCGTCGACGAATATGGCGCCCAGTTGCCGCAGCCGGCTGACGACATGCACGTTGTGAACGACTTCATGGCGCACGTAAATCGGTGCGCCGAACAGCTCGATGGCACGCTCGACAATCTCGATCGCACGATCGACACCAGCGCAAAAGCCGCGGGGATTGGCCAACAGTAGCTTCATGTCAGGCAGTCTACCGCCAGCGCTAGCCTGATACCGCTCGAGCACGCCGATGCTCCAAAAAAGCATCCAGCAGCACAAGCGCCGCACCGACATTGATGGCCATATCGGCGACGTTGAAGGCGGGGAAAAACGCCTGGTTGAACCAGTGCGCCAGCACAAAGTCGATCACGAAGCCGTGCTCGAGTCGATCGATCACGTTGCCGAGCGCCCCGCCCATGATGAACGCCAGGCCCACGCCCAGCATCTTGTGGCCCACGAATGGCAGACGCCGTAACCAGATGATGATCGCGATCGAAACGCCGCCGGCAAGGAACGTGAAGAACCAACGTTGCCAACCGCCTGCGGCCGCGAGAAAACTGAACGCTGCGCCTGGATTGTGCGCCCGAGTGATGTCGAGCACCGGCAGAACCGGCAAGCGCTCGCCTAAGAGAAAGCGCTGTTCGATCCAGAACTTCGTGAGCTGATCGAGCAAGATCACGAGCGCGGTGATCCATAGCCAGCGTAGGCCACTCGCGCGCCAGGTGACAGGTCGCATTGGCTCGCTCACTCGCATAGTCCCAGTTGCGTCATGCGTAGTGCCGTTTCTCGCCGGCGGTCTCGATATTTGCGACGCATCGTCCACAAAGCTCTGGATGCCGCGGATCGTGGCCAACATCGTCACGGTGATGCCAGCAACGTATGCACTTGGACTTGTCTGTCGCGGTGACGTGCAGCCAGATACCGCTCTGCGCACCCGCCTTGGCCGCCGCGGCCGTGGCGAGCGTCGATCCGAGCGGCTGTTCGTCGACGACGTGCACGCGAGCCGCCGAGGTGATGAGCAGGAATCGCAGCTCATTGCCCAGCGTCGAGAGCTTGACGATTTCACGGGCGGTGCAATAAATGTCCACTTCCGCGTCGAGCGGTGCGCCGATGGTGCCCGCTACGCGCAGCCCTTCGAGCTCGCGCGCGACGTCCGCTTTCAAGGCGATGAACAATTCCCAGTCGAGGTCGGCCGCAGGCATCTCGGGCAGCACATGCCAGGTCTCGAGAAACACCGATTGGCCGCGCTTGCCAGGCAGCGACCGCCAGATCTCCTCGGACGTGAACGACAAGATCGGCGCCAGCCAGCGCACCATGGATTCGGCGATGTGATACATCGCGGTCTGCGCCGAGCGCCGCGCGATGCTGTTAGTCGGCGTCGTGTAGAGGCGATCCTTGATGATATCGAGATAGAAGCCACCGAGATCGACGACACAGAAGTTATGAATCTTCTGATAGATCACGTGGAACTCGTAGGTACGATAGGCCGCCAGAATCTCGTCCTGCAGCTTGCGCGTACGCTCAATCGCCCACGCGTCGAGCGCGACCAATTGCGCAGCGGGTACCCGCGCGCCGGCCGGATCGAAGTTATGCAAATTTCCTAACAGGAAGCGCACCGTGTTGCGCATCCGCCGATAGGAATCCGACATGCGTTTGAGGATCTCGTCGGAGACGCTCATCTCATTGGCATAGTCGGTTGCCGCCACCCATAGCCGGAGCACATCCGCGCCCAGGCTAGAGAGGATCTTCTGCGGCGCAATGACATTGCCGAGCGACTTGGACATCTTGCGGCCCTTGTCATCGACCGCAAATCCGTGTGTGAGTACGCCCGCATAGGGCGCGCGTTCATAGAGTGCCTCGGACATCAGCAGCGACGAGTGGAACCAACCGCGATGCTGGTCGGAGCCCTCGAGATACAGATCAACCGGTGCGGCCACCTCTGGCCGCGCCTTGCCGACACACTCGAACGACAGGCCAGAATCCGCCCAGACGTCCATCACGTCGCTGACTTTCTCGTACTGCGCTGCTTCCGCACCTAACAATTCAGTCGGATCGAGATCGAACCACGCATCGATCCCGCCCGATTCGATGCGTGCGGCCACTTGTTCGATCAGCTCCAGCGTACGCGGATGCAGCTCGCCGCTCGTCGCGTGCACGAACAGCGGAATCGGGACGCCCCAGGTACGCTGGCGCGAGATGCACCAATCGGGCCGATTCTCGATCATGCCGAGAATGCGTTGCTCGCCCCAGGCTGGCGACCACTTCACCTTGCGGATATCACGCAATGCGTTGGCTCGTAAACCGCGCTGCTCCATGCTGATGAACCACTGCGGCGTGGCCCGAAAGATGACCGGCGACTTGTGGCGCCAACAATGCGGGTAACTGTGGCGATACGGGTCGTGCCGCAACAGCCGCCCACGCTCAGTCATCAGTTGAATCAGTGTCTCGTTAGCCACGTCGATCTTGAGTCCGGCAACCAGCGGCACGTGCTCGACAAAACGGCCGTCGGCGCCGACCGGATTGTTGACCGGCAAGCCGTAGCGCTGACCGATGATGAAATCGTCCTGGCCATGCGCTGGCGCGGTATGCACCGCTCCCGTCCCCGCCTCGAGCGTGACATGATCGCCGAGAATGACAGGTACTTGCTTCGGCAAGAAGGGGTGCTCGAGCGCCAAGTGCTCGAGCACGCGTCCGGAAAACTGCAGCAGCACCCGGCCGGCTTGCAGACCATAGCGAGTCAGACAGGGTTCGCGCAGGTCGTTAGCCAATAGCAGATATTCGAGTGCGCTGTTACGCTCGACGGCGACCAACGTGTACTCGATGTCGGGCCCGAGTGCGACCGCCTCGTTCGCCGGCAACGTCCAGGGAGTCGTTGTCCAGATAGCGATCGACACCGGCCGGTCGCCCAACTGCTCGACGGCCAAACCAACACGGCGTGCGAAGTCAGCCGTATCGACGACACGGAATTCGACATCGACTGCGGGTGACGTCTTGTCCTCGTACTCAACCTCGGCCTCTGCGAGCGCCGACCGGCAATCGAGACACCAGTGCACAGGTTTGGCACCCTTGTACACATGGCCGTTCTTGATAATGGCGCCAAGAGCGCGCACTTGCTGCGCCTCATAGCCGGGATCCATCGTGAGATACGGTCGGGCCCAATCACCCAATACGCCCAGGCGCTTGAAGTCGTCGCGCTGCAGATCCACCTGCGCGCGCGCGAACGCGCGGCACGCCGCGCGAAACGCCTTGGCATCGAGCTTCTGCCCGGGCCGCCCATGCTTCTTTTCGACCGCCAGTTCGATCGGCAACCCGTGGCAGTCCCAGCCAGGAATATAGGGCGAGTCGTAACCATCGAGCGCGTGGGATTTCACCACGATGTCTTTCAGTATCTTATTGACGCAGTGGCCGATGTGGATCGCACCATTCGCGTATGGCGGACCGTCGTGCAGCACCCAGCGCGGCCTGCCACGCGACTGTGTGCGAATCTTTCCATAGAGGTCCGCCGCGTCCCAGGCCGCGAGCGTCTGCGGCTCGCGCCGCGCCAGATCCGCCTTCATCGGGAAGTCGGTCTGCGGCAGATTGATCGTGTTCTTGTAGTCGCTCACTCAGAAAGCCCGTTTGCGTCGTCCAGTAGATAGGGTATCAGGCAGCCAGTATCGCGCGCGCGTCCGCCGCATCTTGGTGCATCTGCGCCACGAGTGCCTCGAGGGAAGAAAAATGCTCCTCGGCACGCAACTTGGCGACGAACACCACCTCGAGTTCCCGGCCGTAGAGATCGTCCGTAAAGTCAAAAATGTGCACTTCCAGCAGCGGCTCGCCGCCGCCCACCGTCGGCCGCGTACCCAGGCTCGCGACGCCGGGCAAGCTGTCGGTACCACGGTCAACGTGGACTCGCACGGCAAAAATGCCTCCCAACGGCGACCGCAGTCGATGCATCCGTAAATTCGCGGTCGGATAGCCGAGCTTCTGTCCGAGACGCTCACCCGCTACCACCCGGCCACGCATCGAGTACGGCCGCCCTAACAAGCTGGCCGCCGCTCGAAAATCGCCTCGATCTAGTGCGGCACGAATTTCACTCGAACTCACGCGGGTCTCGCTCGCCAGCACCGGCCCCACGATTTCCACCGCAAAGCCGTGCGAGCGCCCCGCTACTTCGAGTGCCGATGCCGATGTAGCGCCCCCGCGACCGAAGCGGAAATCATGCCCGACGATCACGGCACTTGCCGCCACGTCGTGCGCCAAGAGCTCGATGAACTGCTCACCACTCAGGCTGCGCAATTGCTCATCGAAACGCAGCACGCAGAGTGCGCTCAAGCCCGCGTGCTGCAACAGTCGCCAGCGTTCTCGCAGATCCGTGAGACGCGCAGGTGGATCGTCCGGTGACAAGAATTCGCGCGGCAGCGGCTCAAAGGTAATCATCATGGCCGGGCGCGCGAGCTGCGCGGCCTGCGCGCGAACCCGGGCTAGCAGTGCCAGATGACCCAGATGCAGCCCGTCGAAGGCACCGATGGTCACGACGGCACCGCGATACTTGGCCGCCAGATTTGTCAGACCTCGAACAAGCTCCACTCGCCTAAGCCTATGTCGCCACAACAAAAACAGCGATTATAGCGAAGCTCAAACTGCGGCACCTGAGCGCAAGTGCCGCACCCGCATACCGGTGACGTACAACGCAGCGAAATACACGACGGCGGCTGCAGCGATGCATCCCGCCAGGCGCGCCGCGCGCGCGAGCGGTGCGGATGCAGTCCAAGCGGCAAGATTGCCGCCCAACCACCACAACAGCGACGCCATCGCCGTATTGGCAAACAGCGCGCGTAGCAGCAACGCTCGCCAACCCACCCGTGGCGTGTAGACGCCGGCGCGTTTCAGGCCACGCCACAGCAAGAATGAGTTGATGGCAGCCCCGGTGCACGTCGCGGTTGCGAGCAATACGTGAGGGATTGGAAACCCGGCCCAGTACGCCGGCAGAACGATGAACAGATTGATCGCCATGTTGATTCCGAGGCCGATCAACGCTACGCGCACCGGTGTCTTCGTATCCTGGCGCGCGAAATAGCCCGGTGCCAGGACCTTGACCAGACTAAAAGCTAACAACCCCCACGAGTATGCCATGAGCGCATAACTCGCCATCTGCACGTCGCGGTCGCTGAATTTCCCGTAGCCGAAGATGGTCGCCGTCATCGGTCCCGCAAATACCAGCATCGCCACGGCGGCGGGCGACGCCAGCACGATTACGAGCCGCAGCGCCCAGTCGAGGGTATTGCTGAACTGCTTCGGCTCAGCCTCCGCGTGATTCTTGGAAAGCCCCGGCAGGATGACCGTCGCCAGCGCGATGCTGAATACGCCGAGCGGAAACTCCATCAGGCGATCCGCAAAGTAGAGCCAGGCGATGCTACCTGTCATCAGAAACGAAGCGATCAAGGTATCCAGCAGCAGGCTCACCTGGGCCATCGACGAGCCCAGTATCCCCGGCAGCATGAGCTTGCCGATGCGGCGTACGCCTTCGGCGGCCGGCCGCCAGCGCGGCATACGAAACAGACCCAGCCTGATCACCGCCGGAATCTGTGCTAACAACTGTAGCACGCCGCTCGCGAACACGCCGATGGCGAGCGTCACACCGGGGTTCTGCGTGCGCGTGGCGATGTAGAGCGCAAATACGATCATCACCACGTTCATGATCACTTGCGTGATGGCGGGTAACGCGAACTTGCCGTAGCTGTTGAGCACGCCCGACAAGAGCGCCGTCAAGGATATGAAGAAGAGGTACGGAAACGTCCAGCGCAGCATCTCGACCGCCAGATCGTACTTGCCCGGGGTCTTAACGAAGCCCGGCGCGAAGCCAAGAATGATAAGCGGCGCCGCAATCACGCCGATCACGGTGACGACGAACAATACGAGGCCGAGCGTACCCGCCGTACCGTCGACCAGTTCCCGCACCTCGTCGTGCGTGCGTCGCACGCGATATTCGGATACCACCGGGACGAACGCCTGCGAAAACGACCCTTCCGCAAACAGCCGCCGGAGGAAATTCGGGATCTTGAAGGCAACCAGAAAGGCGTCCATCAGCGCGCCAGCCCCGAACGCCTGGGAATAAACCATGTCGCGCACGAGCCCGGTAATCCGCGAGATCAGCGTCATGGCGCCCACGACGCTGGTGCTCTTGAAGATGCCGCGACTCATCGCCTGGAACTACGACCCCGAAGCCTTTGATATTTGGCGAAAATCCCCCGCCGGCCGCCACTATACCGGAGCCGTCCGCCGGCCGACGGATCGACGTTGACAAGCTGCGGGCGCGTTTGCAAACTACGCGCCCTTTGTGGCCCGCTGATCGCGCGGCTATTGCACTCTTCTTCGGAGTATTCGTGGCCAATACCAAATCGGCTGAAAAGGCCGCTCGCCAAGCCGAGATTCATCGCCAACGCAATGTCACGCTGCGCTCGCGCATGCGCACCGCACTGCGCAACGTCAACGACAGCGTCGCAACGGGCGACAAGAGCGCCGCCGCTGCGGCCTATCAATCAGCCGTGCCCGTGCTCGATTCGCTGGTCAACAAGCACGTGATCCACCGCAACAAGGCCGCTCGCCACAAGAGCAATCTCGCTGCCCGTATCAAGGCGATGAACTAGCGCGACGCGCGCTTGCGCTTGGCGGCCGGTCGTTTGGCCGCCTTGGCGATGCGCACATCCGCCGGCAGCTCCTCGCCCTCCAGAAAGCGCATCACAGCGCCGGTAAGCTCGCGCGTGCCGGTCCCGATCGCACCCGAGATCAGGAACCAGGGTCCCGCGTAACGCAGCTCCCGCACGATCTGCTGAGCACGTTCCTCAGCCTCTTCGGGCAGCATCAGATCGCTCTTGTTCACGACGAGCCAACGCGGCTTGGTCGCCAGTTTCGCGTCGAACTTCTGCAACTCGCCGACAATGGCAATCGCGTCCGCCACCGGGTCCGCTGCGGGATCAGGCGGGAGCATGTCGATCAGGTGCAGCAACACGCGCGTCCGCTGCAAGTGGCGCAGGAAGCGAATCCCGAGGCCCGCGCCTTCTGCGGCGCCTCCGATAAGGCCCGGAATGTCGGCCATCACGAAACTGCGATGCTCGCCGACGTAGACCACCCCGAGATTGGGAAACAAGGTCGTAAAAGGATAGTCAGCGATCTTGGGCTTGGCCGCCGAGACCGCGCTGATCAATGTCGATTTGCCCGCGTTCGGCAAGCCCAGCAAACCGACGTCCGCAATCACCTTCAGCTCGAGCTCGAGCGTGCGTTCCTCGCCCGGCAGCCCGGAGCCGAACTGGCGCGGCGCGCGATTGACGCTCGACTTGAAGCGCTGGTTACCCCAGCCGCCTTTGCCGCCCTTGGCGACCATGATTTCATGACCTGCGGTCGTTAGATCGCCGATCGTCTCGTCGGTGTCAACATCGCGCACGGTCGTGCCAACAGGCACGATGACGTGCAAATCATCGCCCCCACGCCCGGTGCAATCGCGACCGCTGCCGCCCTCACCATTCTGTGCACGAAAGGTCCGCGCGATGCGGAAGTCCGCGAGCGTGTTGATACCCTCGACTGCGCGCAGATAGACACTGCCGCCATTGCCACCGTCGCCGCCATCCGGTCCGCCGAAAGGCACCGACTTCTCGCGTCGAAAACTGATCGAGCCGCGACCGCCCTTGCCGGCTTGTACTTTGATTTGTGCTTCGTCGACGAATTTCATGGCGCAAACTTGGAAATACTACGCGGATCCAGGCCGCACAAATGAAAACCCCGGCACGCGGCCGGGGTTGATTCAGCCTGCGCCGACGCGCCCGACTCTACTCCGCGACGACGCTGACGAAAGTGCGCTGCTCTGCGCCTTTTCTCTTGAATTCAACCCGGCCGTTCTTGAGTGCGAACAGCGTATGGTCGGTGCCGAGACCAACGTTGACGCCCGCGTGCATCTGCGTGCCACGTTGACGAACGAGGATATTGCCCGCATTCACTGCCTCACCGCCGAACTTCTTGACGCCGAGTCGCTTGCTGTGCGAATCGCGGCCGTTGCGTGTACTACCGCCTGCTTTCTTATGTGCCATGGCTCAAATGCTCCGTAAAACTGCTGCGCGAGGCGCTCAGCCCGCGATATCGGTGACTTTGACGCGTGTATACATCTGCCGATGCGTACCCTGACGCAGGTAATGCTTGCGGCGCCGAAATTTCACGATGACCTTCTTGTCACCTTTACCGTGCTTCTCGACCGTCGCTTTGACAGCACCACCCGTGATCAGTGGCTTGCCAACCGTGATGGCCTCGCCATTGCCAATCAACAGCACCTGGTTGAATTCGACCGTGGCGCCCGGCTCCGCGTCGAGCCTTTCGACGTCGAGGACCGAACCCTTTTCCACTCTATATTGCTTGCCGCCTGTGGCGATGACCGCGTACATGATCGTAATCTCCGACAACGCACAGCGAGCTGCGTCGTCGTGACGCCGTGCGTGCGAAAGGTCGCGCATTCTACGCACGCGCTCGGGCGGGGTCAAACGCGAGATTTGCATTGTCAATCAGCCACTTACACGGCCCGAAAACCATGGTCGCAACTTCGGGGCTCCGCTACGATGCCCTTTCCCCGCTATCAGCGCCCGGAATGCATCCCAAGATTATGACGCTCGAGGAAATTCGCTCGCTCGTGCAGCCCGATCTCCAGGCCGTCGATGCGATCATTCGCGCTCGCCTCAAGAGCGATGTGCCGCTCGTTGACCAGGTCGCCGAGTACATCATCGCGAGTGGCGGTAAGCGCCTGCGGCCGCTGCTATGCGTGCTGGCGGGGCGCGCCGCGCAAGCGCGGGGCAAGCCAGGCACCAGGCGCGTATCGCCCAAAGTCCCTAACGATCTGCACCTAGAGGCAGCCGCATTCATCGAGTTCATACACACGGCGACCTTGCTCCACGACGACGTGGTGGACGGCTCATCAAAACGCAGGGGCCGCGCCACCGCTAACAATGTGTTCGGCAATCAGGCGAGTGTGTTAGTCGGCGATTTCGTGTATTCGCGCGCCTTCCAGATGATGGCCGCCGTCGGCAACAAGCGCGTGATGGAGATCATGTCGGACGCCACCAACGTAATCGCCGAGGGTGAAGTGCTGCAGCTCATGAACGCTCACGACCCCGAGACCACCGAGCAGCGGTACCTGGAGGTCATCTATCGCAAGACCGGTCGGCTATTCGAGGCGGGCGCAGAAGTATCCGCCGTACTGGTGGGCGCGCCAGTCGCGCAGCAACGCGCACTCGCGGCGTACGGCAGACACCTCGGGACAGCGTATCAGTTATTAGACGACGTGCTCGACTACAAATCCGATCCTGCCACGCGCGGCAAGAACCTGGGTGACGACCTCGCCGAGGGCAAACCGACCTTGCCGTTGATCCACGCACTGCGCAATGGCGATGACGAACAGCGGGCAACCATCCGGCTCGCTATCGAACAGGGCGGACTGGCGCAACTCGGGCCGATCGTCGTGGCAATCGAATGCACCGGCGGACTCGAGTACACGGCTGAGCTCGCCCGCTGCGAGACTGAGGCTGCGCTCGCGGCGCTGGATGCCCTGCCAGAGTCACTATTTCGCAAGGCATTGGTGGATCTCGCCCAGTTCGCGCTCAATCGGTCCAATTGAGTTCGCAGACCACGTGGCACCGCTATGCTGCGCCGCAACTTGCCTCTTGCAACGGTCGGCGTAGCGTAAGCAGTGCAAGTCTGCGCAAGGGCGCACAGTGTCAAACAACGCTCTCTGTCAAGTAACGAGGAGTAGCCCACATGAGATCAGTAGTACCGGCGACACTCGTCATCGCAGCCTTGTTTGCGGCGGGCTGCTCTAAACAGCCGGCAGAGATCCCGGCAGAGCGCTTGGCGGGACTCGAGACGGCCTTCAACAGCGATGACCTGGCCGCGTGTGTCGCGCTTTATACCGATGATGCCGAGATCATTGCCGAGGACTCGCCGGCCGTGCGCGGGCATCGGGCGATCGAAGAGTACTTCAAGGATCAGATCGCGCGCGAGATTTCGCTCGACACCGTAACCACCTTCACTGAGGTGTCGGGTGACCTCGGGGTCGAGCAAGGAACCTATCGCGTACGCAATGTGCGCATCGGTGCGGACGTCGAGTATGGTGAGTACCTCAATGTCTGGCGTCGTGGCAAGGACGGCGTCTGGAAGATTTTTCGCACCATGCAGAACGTGACTCTGGCGCAGCAAACCAGCGTATCAGTCAGTCCTGCCGAATAAGACCGATCAGGAGTTGGTTATGGCGAACAACACTAACAAACAACATGAAACCATGGTCAAGTGGCTACGGGATTTGCACGCGACAGAGCGCGGCGCCGCCGACACACTCGATCGACTCGCGGAGCGACTTGGCCGGCACCCGCAGCTCGTGACGCGGCTGCAGCAGCATTGGCGCGAAAAAGAGGAACAGATCAGAGCAATCGAGGCCAACCTCAAGCGTCTGAACGCTGATCCGTCGCGCGTCAAGGATACGGCCACGCGTTTCAAGAGCTTGATGGATACATTCGCCACAGTCGTCGCGTCGGATGAACCCGTCAAAGATTGCCTGACGCTCTATGCGCTCAAGCACTATGAAATCGCGTCCTATATCGCGCTCGCGACCGCCGCTCGGGAGCTTTCGGATGCAGAGATCACGAGCATGTGCGAGCGACACCTCGAGCAGGACCGTGCAATGACCGAATTCCTCGGCACTCAGCTGGCGGAGGTCACCCTGGACAATCTGCGCCCGTAGGACGGCGGCGCTCCAGGGGCCTTGGGCGCCCCCAAGACTCCGACGATCGTGCGGGTTGTGTGGCTGAGCACCGTTTGAATCGCCGTGCTCGAATCGGTATGCTGCGCAGCCCACTCTGGGGAGGCTCTTGGGCCTGGTGGCCGGATTTCGGGGTGTAGCTCAGCCTGGTAGAGCACTACGTTCGGGACGTAGGAGTCGAAGGTTCAAATCCTTTCACCCCGACCAATAGAGGCTGGGTCCGTTCCGGACACGTCCGCCGACGGCAAGATGGTCAGCGCTGGCGCCCGCCATACGAAGTCGGTCGCCTTGACGCTGACGATCGGCAGACATCGTGCAAGCGATGATTGCAGACATGAGTCCGCGTAACGCCGCGGTCGAGACTCACGCTGCGCTACAACACCAGCGTCTACCTACCAGACGCGCGCGTTCGCTGCGCTCCTGGCAGGTTCGTGCATGCCGCATCAGTCCAGCGGGCCGATCAAGGCCACACGACGGGATCAATCTAGCGAGGCCGCAACCCTGCTCGCGTGGCAAGATTGCTCCCCCAATCATTCTAAAGCTGGCATCCATGGAACTGACCAATCTCGAGACCTTCCCCGGCAAGACCATCGTTCGCCACCTCGGCCTGGTGCAGGGCTCGACTGTGCGCAGCAAGCATGTTGGCAAGGACTTCATGGCCGGGCTCAAGAATTTTGTTGGTGGCGAACTCAAGGGTTATACGGAACTCTTGAACGAATCGCGCAACGAGGCCATCGCGAGAATGGTCGCGCAGGCGCGTGCTGCTGGCGGCAATGCGGTCGTCAACGTGCGCTTTTCCACCTCGAATATCGCGGCGGGCGCCGCCGAAGTCATGGCGTACGGTACCGCGGTGGAAATCCGCTGATCATGGAACTGCTGTTTCAGTTAGGCATCATTTCCTTGCTGCTGCTCATCGGCTGGTCGATTGGCGGTGCAACGGAGAGGCGTCACTTCAGGTCGTTAGTCAAGCGCGAGGCGCAATTGCGGGATATTCTCGTATTCAACGAGCGCCGACCGCCGCAGGATCAGGCATTTGGTCAGGCAGCGCTCGTCATGGGCTCGGTTGTCATCGGCGAAGACTATTTCAAGCGCTTTGCAGCAACGCTTCGCAGCCTGTTCGGCGGCACGCTGCGTATGTACGAATCGGTCATGGATCGCGGCCGACGCGAGGCGATCGTGCGCATGAAAGCGGCGGCACGTCGTCAGGGCGCCACCATGGTTTTCAACGTGCGTTTCGAGACATCGTCGCTGTCGGCGGATGCCGGCCAACGCTCCAGTGTGTTTTCCGCCGAGTTCATCGCTTACGGTACGGCACTCAAACCCCGCTAGGCCATGAGCTACGAGAACCCAGAGGTTCCGCACGATGTCAACGTCGCGCCTGGCAACCATCTGATCGAGTTTCTGCGTCTCGCCGCAGCGTTGGTCTTGCTGGTACTGCTTGCTGCGGCAGTGCTCTATCTGGCCGGCGGTCAGCTCGCGCGATTCATTCCGTTCGCGACTGAGCAGCGCTGGGTTGGCGATCGCGTCATAGGGGTCAAGATTGAACGCAACGACAGCGACGTGCGCCTCAATCAATATTTGCAGCAGGTCACGGACTCGCTGTCCCTCGTTATGCACTTGCCTGACGGGATGCGGATTCGCGTACATGTGATCTCGATGAAAACTCCGAACGCGTTTGCGACTCTTGGCGGCCATATCGTCCTCACGCGTGAGCTCTTCGACTTGATGCCGAGCGAGAACGCGCTCGCCATGGTGATCGCGCATGAGATTGCACACGTGAAGCACCGTGACCCGATCAGCGCGTTGGGTGGGACCGCATCCCTTGGGCTATTGCTCGCTGTCATCGGCGGCGACGCCAGCAGTCTCGCGCCACAGGTGGCAATGCTCGTGCAACGGGGCTATACGCGCGAAGCGGAGCGTCGCGCAGACCTTGATGCCATTGCGGCGTTGCAAGCGCGGTATGGGCATGCCGGTGGCGCAGCCGCCGTATTCGAATTGCTCGCCGCGACGCACGCGGACGAACACGTAGGTGTCCCAACGCTGCTGTCGACGCATCCGACCGACGCAGAGCGCATCGGGATCCTCAAGGGGGCGGCACGAGATTGGCGAGCCGAAAACGCGCCGTTGGTTCCGCTGGGTCCGTAGCGCGTCAGATCCAGCGACGACGTATTGTGCGGAAAGACTTGCACCGCGGCCCGAGATGAACTAAACCAATCGCCACGCAGTCGAATTCACATGATCTCGAACGAAGTTAAATTGGCCATTGGCGGCACTGCAATCCTCGTGATTGCCGCGGGCGGCTATTGGTATTGGCTATCGACGCGGCCTGCGCCGCACGCCATTGACGCGCAACCGCCGGTGGTCGCAGAGCAGGTGCCGACTGCTCCGCAGCCCCAGTTCCCGGTCGCGGCGGAATCCGATGACGCGAGTCGCGAGCCCTTGCCGCCACTAGCCAGTAGTGACACGGCATTCGGTGCGGCACTTGAATCGGTGATACCAAGCAGCCGGGACCGACAATTGCTGCAGCCCGACAACGCAATTCAGCGCTGGGTCGTATCGATCGACGCTCTTGCCAAAGGCAGCATGTCACAGCGGCTGCGGCCGGTGAGTCGATTCAACGACGCATTCATCGCGGACGCCGTGCCCGACCAGGCAGACGAATATCTGCTCTCCCCAGCTAACTACAAGCGCTACGAACCGATCTTGTCGCTCGCCGAAAGAGTCGATCTCGACGCCGCCGTGGCGGCATACCGGCGCTTCTACCCGCTCTTTCAGCAAGCGTACACCGACGTTATCGATCCCAAAGGTTACTTCAATGATCGTCTGATTGCGGTGATCGATCATTTGCTGGCAACCCGAGACGTGACAGCGGGGGTGCGGTTGGTGCGACCGAGCGTGATGTATCAGTTTTCCGACCCTGCTCTCGAGTCCATGTCGGTAGGCCAGAAGGCCATGGTACGCATGGGACCTGAGAACGCGCAGCGTGTGAAAGCGCTGCTGCGGACACTGCGGACTAAGCTCGCTCAGAATCCCTGACCTGGCGGACCGCCGCGACTGTCGTCAGATTGGGCTGGCCTCACCCGTGAGGCGGTATTGAAAACACGACTCAGTCAGCGCGCG
>Ga0138256_10004219_pt1 | contig 15289 bp, 16 predicted proteins | sample KNB2016incub_MG_FD_105486 | JGI IMG/M metagenome (GOLD analysis project Ga0138256, IMG submission 105486) | Active sludge microbial communities from wastewater in Klosterneuburg, Austria - KNB2014incub_MG | ecosystem: Engineered > WWTP > Activated sludge > Unclassified | place: Austria... | reverse complement strand
TTTGAATCCCGTTCGACTTGCATGTATTAGGCCTGCCGCTAGCGTTAATCCTGAGCCAGGATCAAACTCTTCGTTGTAGTTTGTCTTTTAATTCTTTTCTTGGCCGAAGCCAAAAAGTAAGAATATAATGCTCTGGGATTTTATTCATGTCCTGATTTTGTGCTTTTTTAAAATCAGGTCAGGCTTGTTATTTCCTTTTAATCTTCAAAGAACGTTTAATATATTTTGATAAACTAAAATATCGTTTTCAAAATGGGAGCGCAAAAGTAGAACTCATTTTTCAATTGCGCAAATTTATTTTAAACTTTTTTTATTTTATTTTTAACTCCGTTGAGTTAAATCCCTTTTTGGTTATTTTGGGGCTGCAAAGGTAACTCTGTTTATGGATATGCCAAATAATATTTCAATCTTTTTTATCAACATTGCTAAATATTGTGATAATATGTTGGTAAGCAGCAGGATAAATTAGATATTTGCCATAATTTATGTCAGAAAGTAGCCAAAATCACTTTAAATTTAAAGAGTTTATCGTTCATCAGGAGAATTGTGCTATGAAAGTTGGCACTGATGGAGTCCTTTTAGGTTCTTGGGTTGAATGTAATATTAATGTGTTAAACATATTAGATATCGGTACGGGGACAGGATTGCTGGCATTAATGCTGGCACAAAAGTGTAACGCACTGATTGATGCTATAGAAATAGATAGCAGTGCATATAATCAGGCGAAACGAAACTTTCATGAATCGAAATGGAAGGAAAGGCTTAATGTTATTCATCAATCGGTACAGCAATTTGCCGCAAATTCAAAAAAGAAGTATGATTTAATTATCAGTAATCCACCGTTTTTTATCAATGCACAGAAGTCGCAACAGTTAAATAGAAATGTGGCAAGGCACTTAGATGATTCATTTACCATGGATGACTTAATTGTATCGGTGGTGAAGTTGTTGAGTGATTCCGGAAAGTTTTGTCTTATACAACCAGTAAAAGAAGGAGGTATTTTTATAGAGGCGTGTGAAAAGCATGGCTTGTATCTGAATAAGCTAATCAGAGTCAGAACTAAAGATGGTAGAGAGGATAAAAGATTGCTTCTATGCTTAAGTAAAATTAAGGATTCAATAGTTACAGGTTTTTTATCTATTCAAAACATTGATGGAAGGTATACTGATGAATATATAAAGCTGACAAAAAATTATTATACACATTTGCCTGAGCGACTTTCCTAACAAACATTTTCACGACTTGAAATATTTAACCAACTGTTTTATGATTTTGATCGCAAATTTTTTATAGTTATTAACTCTATGTAATGTTGTTCTTATATTAAAGAGTTTTCAATAACATGCTTTATTGCCTCAGATGTATCAGAATGAACAGAATTACCAATGCTCTTCTTTAAAAACGACATTGTGTTCTATAAGTTCATTCAACACAGGTTCATAAATTTCAGAAACAACCGGAATTGCCACCCCCTTCGTCATAATCTTTCCATTAAGAATAAGTTTTGAAGCGATTGCCATAGGTAAACCAACTGTTTTAGACATAGCAGTTGCTGTTTCGTTTTCGCCTTTTACACTTAATGATGAAATATGTGTTTCAGTTTTCCCGTTAAGATTATATTCAAATTTATGTTGCATAACTACAAGGTCTAAATCACCATTTTCCATTTTCCATTTTGACTCCAATAAATTAAGTAGAATTTCTGCAGGGGTACCACTGCTAAGAGGAATTGGTGTTTTTTCTAAAACACCGGTCCATTTTATTCTTTCCCAATCATCGGCTGAAAGATTTAAATATGAAAATTCTGATTGTAGTTTTTGGAGTATGGGACTATCATTGTCAGACAAATAGGAGTAAATCCAATCATGGTAAGTCAGTGACGAAGTGTCTATGATATAAGTGTCGTCAGTTATCCCAAGATGTACAAACAAATTCCAAGCTGAACAATATCCTATATATCGTAAAGTGCCACGCAGCAGGGTTGAGATGTTCTTTAGATTATACGTTTCAGTATAAGCATTTGAATTTCTATTGGCATAACCTTCAAACTGACCAGTGCCTGATATATTTATTTTTTCTGTTTGTGAAAACAATCGATGGTAGGGGGTGAACTTGTTTTTTCGATTTTGTCTATATAATGCTGTGCCTTGTCCTGCGAGAATAACGTTTTTGGGATTCCATGTAAATTTATATCCCCATGGATTGTTGTTGGATTCAGGTGAGACTAAGCCTCCGGTAAAAGATTTAAATGAAGTAATTTCTGCACCTTTTGACTGTAATGAATGAATTATTTGCATTGCAGACATATGATCTATTCCGGGGTCCAGACCGCACTCATTTAAAAAAATAAGGTTTTTGTTTTTTACATCATTGTTAAGTGCACTCATCTGCTCAGAAACATAAGATGCTGTTACTAAATTTTTGCTTTCTGACAGACATTCAATTGCAGCAATAGTATGAAGTGCCGGGGGAAGAAGAGAAATTACAATGTCAGCTTTAGTGATCTCTGATTTTCGCTGTGATTGATCATTTATATTAAAATCAATGGCATTTGAAGAAGGATGATTTTTTGTTTTAGATTTAGCTAATTCAAGTGAAGCATCGGCAACAGTAACATGCCAATTTTGTTCCTGAGCATTTGAAAGCAGATAGTTAATAAGATGCCAGGAAGATTTTCCTGCTCCTAAAACAAGTATTTTACGCATATTAAAAATTAAATAGGATGCAAAAGTACAAATTGCATGGTTGAATATTTTTTGTTTTAGTAAAGTGTCCGGCTTTTACTGTATCGAATACATGCGACAAAAAACTTATTTTTACACCGATTTGAATGAGGGATAATTTGTGCAAAAAAATTTTATTGATACTTGAAGATGATTTCATCATAAACTGAAATGAGAGTAGTATTTAGCTGTATTTTGTTTATCGTAATTAATATAAAGCCTGATGAGGACATGAAAATGTTTATCAGGGTTGTGGAAAATTTGTCAACTTCTGATACTGTTGTTATGAATAAGCTTATTGAAGAAGTTAGCGTTTCTAAAACCAACTTAGCACAAGGTTGTCAAGGAGCTTTACTGATGAAAAAAGCAGATTTGGTGAAACGACCTGCAGAGAAATTAAATTTATTTAAAGAAGGAAAGAAGTTGCTGGAGAAAGAAATTAGGCAAGATAGTTCCAATGTAAATTTTAGAATATTGCGATTGATTATTCAAGAAAACAGCCCTGCATTTTTAAAATATAAGAGTAACTTAAATGAGGATGCAGTCATTGTGCAGAAAAGTTTTAATAAGCTTTCATATCAGTTACGTAATTTAATGATAGAATATTCTAAAAACTCCAAATATTTAAATCTAAAAGACCGTGAGTAAGAGAATATTAGTATTATATTATTCACAAACCGGTCAATTGAAGCAGATAGTGAACAACTTTTGTTCGCCATTTATTAACTCTGGGTGTGATGTTGAATTTGTTGAAATTGTTCCGAAGGAAGAGTTTAAATTTCCTTGGAATGGGGAGCGATTTTTTGATGCAATGCCTGAGTGTGTATTGGACATTCCTATTGCCATAAAAAAAGTAGAGGTTTCAAAAGACCATTATGACTTAATTGTTATTGCCTGGCAACCTTGGTTTTTATCTCCTTCATTACCGATAATTTCGGCCTTGAAAGATTCCTTAATCAAATCTGTAGTTAACCAAACACCTGTTATTACAATTTGCGGTGCACGTAATATGTGGATTTCGGCACAGCAGAGAATCAGAAATTGGATTAGAGATAATAATGGAATACATGTTGGCAATTTAGTTTTAAGAGACAGGCATCACAATTTGATAAGTGGCATTACAATACAATACTGGCTTTTCAAGGGGAAAAAGGACAAAATGTTTGGTGTTTTCCCAAAACCAGGTATCAGTGATGCAGATATAGAGAGCAGTAAAAATTTTGGAGCTGAAGCATGTGAAAGATTGTTGAAAAATGAATGGAAGGGCTTACAGCAAAATTGGATAAATCACGAAGGAGTATTTGTTAGCCCCAGGTTGATGTTTGTGGAAGGCCGGGCAATAAAAATATTTACAGTATGGGCTAAGCTGATTAGAGGAAAGCAAAACCGTAAATTATGGATAAATATTTTTAGAATGTATCTTTTATTTGCTTTATTTTTACTTTCACCGATTGTAATTCTGTTATTTACACTAATAATACAACCAATTTTTAATAAATCATTAAATAGGCAAAAAGATTTCCATGAAGGTGTAAATTTGCAGCCCTAAGTTATGTTACACGAAGTTTACATTACCCGACTATCAAGGTTTTTGCCCAATAAGCCTGTATTGAATGATGAGATGGAGCAGTATATCGGTTTGATTAACGAACATTCAGCCAAGTCAAAGCGAATTGTTTTGCGTAATAATGGTATTAAGTGTCGTTATTATGCTTTAGATAAAAATGGTAAAGCAACTCATACTAATTCAGAAATGACAGCACTTGCGATTAGAGCGCTTTTTGTTAATCGCCAGGAAGAAATCAGGGAGGTTGATTTATTGAGCTGCGGTACATCGTCACCAGACCAATGGATGCCATCACATGCTGTGATGGTTCATGGTTGGCTTACGGAGGCAAGAGATATGGAGGTGGTGTCGCCAACGGGTAATTGTTGCTCCGGCATGCATGCTTTAAAATATATATGGCTTGCAGTAAAAACGGGTCAATCTAAAAAAGCAGTTGTTGCCGGTTCGGAACGTACTTCCAGAATCATGCATCATCAGTCGTTTGAAGAGGAAGCTAAAAAACTTTCTCAGATTGAAGAAAATCCATACATATCATTTGATAAAGAATTTTTAAGATGGATGTTAAGTGATGGAGCTGCGGCAGCATTAGTAGAAAATAAGAAGAATGATACGGGATTGTCGTTGCGAATTGACGCCATAGAAGGAGTGTCTTATGCACATTTAGTAGAGCCATGCATGTATTCTGCAGCCGATAAAATGGATGATGGATCATTTGTGAGTTATATGGATATGTCTCCAGCAGAGATTGTATCGAATTCTGTATTGAATATAAAACAAGATGTAAAATTGTTAAGCAAGTACATTGTTGATTTAGGTTCTGATAAATTAATATCTATGCTTAAAACACATAGTTTGGCAGGAGATAAAATAGATTGGTTTTTGCCTCACATTTCAAGTGAGTTTTTCAGAGATAAAATGGACGAAGGATTTCGTTCTAAGGGGTTAGTTATTCCAATGGAAAAATGGTTTACCAACTTATCTGAAGTTGGTAATGTTGGTGCTGGATCTATTTATCTGATGCTTGAAGAATTGATGAGAACTAATCGCCTAAAGCAAGGAGAAAAAATTGTATTAGCAGTTCCGGAAAGCGCACGTTTTTCGTATGTGTTTGCTATACTAACTGTTGTTTAATGGACAAAAAAGATATTCCGCAAGATCATAGCGCACTAGTCAACTATATTAAGGAGTTGTGTTATGCTGTTGGTGAAGATGGACAATATACAACTGCTAACAGTACCGGATGGGATGTTAAAACCAATGCGTTGAATGTAGCCTGGCAGGACATTGAACAAAGAATTATTGCAGCGTACAATAAAGTAAAAAATCATGAAGTAAGTCCTATTTTATATTTCATGGAATTGCGCTTAATGGATATTGGTATTTTAAGTGCTTATACAGGCTTCTGGAAGTGGACCATCAAAAGACATTTGAAGCCAGCTGTTTTTATTAAGCTCGACAATAAAATTTTGTCAAAATATGCTTTAGTATTTGAAATAGATGTTGAAGATTTGAAAACAGAAAAATTTAATGAAGATAAATTTTAATCACCAGCAATCGGCACATTGTGAGAATGGTGTAACTGTTAATCTTTTGAATTATTCGGGGTTGAAACTCACCGAGCCATTAGTGTTTGGTATGGGTTCGGGGTTATTTTTTATTTATATTCCATTTCTAAAGGTTAATAATGCTCCGGCTTTTTCTTTTAGAACAATGCCGGGGTTAATCTTTAAAAGAACATGCAGTCGTTTAGGAGTGAAGGTTATAAGAAAAAAGTTTCGTTCGGAATTTGAAGCACAAAGAATACTTGATGATTGTCTTTCAAAAAACCAGCCAGTTGGATGTCAGGTTGGAGTTTACTATCTGACTTATTTTCCGAAGGAATACCGTTTTCACTTTAATGCACACAACCTTGTAGTTTATGGAAAGACAGATGATAGGTATTTGATCAGCGACCCAGTAATGGAAGGTGCAACATCCTTAACATCGTTTGAATTAAGCAGAGTGCGATTTGCTAAAGGACCATTAGCACCTAAAGGACAATTATATTATCCGGAAATTGATAAAGTTGTTTCTGATGATAAAATCATCTATGCGATAAAACGCGGTATAAAGCAAAACATTAGAGATATGCTTTATATTCCGGGGCCAATAGCAGGTGTCAGTGGGATAAAATTTGTTGCAAAGAAAATTCTCAAATGGTATGATAGTTTAGGAGAAAAAACCACTGGTTTATATTTGGCGCAATTGGTGAGAATGCAAGAAGAAATTGGTACCGGTGGTGGTGGATTTCGTTATATCTATGCAGCGTTTTTGCAGCAGTCGAATCCATATATTAAGAATGACAAAATCGTTAAAATAGCAGAACAGTTTACAAAGGCAGGTGATATGTGGCGTGATTCAGCAATACAATCGGCAGGAATATTTAAAGGCCGACTTACAGAAAGGGCTGATTTTGTGAATATGCATGACAGATTGATGCAGATTGCTGCTGCAGAGAAAACAGCATTTACTGATTTGTCCAAAATAAAACTGTGAAAGCATAAACTTTATGGATGCACTCACTGTATCATCATTAAATTATTCTTATAAAAATACTGAAAATGTTGTATTGTCTAATTTAAACCTAAATGTAAAAAAGGGAGAAGTGTTTGGTGTGTTTGGACCTAATGGTGCCGGTAAAACAACATTATTGTCATTAATCACAGGAATATTGAAATTGCAGTCAGGTACTATTTCAATTTTAGGGAAAGATGCATTTACTCAGCGAAAAGAAATTAATCAGTTAGTTGGATATGTGCCACAAGATTTTGCATTCTACGAAGAGTTAAGTGCTTTAGAGAATCTGAGTTTTTTTGGTGCCATGTATGGTTTAAAAGGGAAATCTTTAGACAGTAGGTCAAATGAATTGCTTGGGGTGTTTGGTTTGATGCATGTTGCAGAAAGGCAAGTCAGAGAGTTTTCTGGTGGAATGAAACGCAGACTAAACATTGCAATTGGTTTGTTACATGAGCCACAATTACTGATACTTGATGAACCTACAGTAGGTGTTGATGTTCAAAGCAGGTTGGCTATATTGAGTTATCTGAAAAAAATAAATTCTGAGGGGACAACAATTATCTATACTTCACATTTGCTTAAAGAAGCAGAAGAATTTTGCAATCGCATTGCATTAATTGACATGGGGCAGGTGGTAGTTGTTGATACATTAGCAAATTTGCTTTTGCAGAATCAATGCAAGTCACTTGAAGAAGTGTTTATTAAATTAACCGGTAAAAGTTACAGAGACTAATGAGCCCGTTAGCAGCATCAATTGTCAAGGAGTTTAAAGTTCTTTCGCGAGATAAAACCGGACTGTTTTTGATGTTTTTGATGCCTCTTGCATTAGCATTGCTTATGACTGTTTTACAAAACAGTGCGTTTAAGATTGTTAATGAAAACAAAGTTGATTTAATGGTAATCAATAATGACTCTAGTAGTCTGTTTTTTCAGAGTTTTAGTAAAGGTCTTGAACAAACCGGAATGTTTAATTTAAGTTTTAATGACGCTAGTAAACCAAGTTTTAAATTGTCAGAAGATAAAGAATCTATTGTAGTTGTAATGGTTCCTAATGGATACACCTATGCACTTGATCAGGAAATTAAGTCAAAGGCAGAACAGTCATTACAATTATTTGGTATGCTCGATACAGTTTCGACAGAAGAAAAAGTAACATTAAAAAATCTTGAATTGAGTTTTGATCCGGTACTACAGGAATCGTATCGCTATTCAATAAAATCAACTATCTTATCGGTAGTCATGGCTATTCAGAACGAAATGCTGTTAAAACAACTTTTTTATGATGTCAATCAATCGCAACCTGATTCTGCTGCATTAGAAAAAATATTGCCAAAGCCATTGTTACTAAGCGAGTCGTTGATAAAAGAAAATAGTGCTGCAAACCCAAATGCAACACAGCATAACATACCGGCATGGACGTTGTTCGCCATGTTTTTTACGGTAATCACATTAGGTGGAAACATTGTGAAAGAAAAAAGAAGCGGAAGTTTTTTAAGAATTAAAACATTGCCTGTATCAATTGCTCAAGTGTTGATTGCAAAACAAGTGGTCTTTTGGGTGGTGACTGTTTTGCAGACATTGGTTTTGTTTTCAATCGGATTTTTTTTATTTCCGGTGTTGCAATTGCCTCCATTAATAATAACATCAGGAATATTGCCATTGCTTTTTGCTACATTATTTTGTGGGTTATGTGCGGTAAGTTATGCATTGTGTATTGGCGTTTATTCTGACACTGTTGAGCAAGCTAATGGCTTTGGTGCTGCTTCTGTGGTTATCTTGGCGGCAATAGGAGGTATTTTTGTGCCTTTATTTGCCATGCCTGAAGTTTTTAAATTAATTGCAAATATTTCGCCATTCAGTTGGGCAATGAAAGCATACTATTCAGCAATATTGGAAATATCGCCATTTCATATCCTACTGCTAAATGTTTTACCTTTGCTTTTGCTGACAACAATCCTTCAGCTTATTGCCTATATCGGTTTAAAACGGAAAAATTTATTATGACAAAAGAAGAAATAAAGCCAGAGTTAAAGAAGCATATCATTAAATATTTAAATCTGCTTGATTTAACTCCAGAAAGTATAAATGATGACCAACCTTTATTTGGAGAAGGGGGTTTAGGATTAGATTCTATTGATTCCATTGAATTAATTGTTCTTTTAGAGCGCGAGTATGGTATAAAAATTACAGACCCAAAAGAAGGAAGAAAAATATTGATTGATGTCAATACTATTGCTGATTATATAATTCAGCATAAGCCTTCAAAATAAGTTTTAGCATTGTGGAAGATGTTTGTATAACAGGCGTTGGTTTGATAACATGTGTTGGAAACAATGCAAGTGAAAACATAAGTGCTATTCATAGTGGACAAACAGGAATAGGCGTTCCGAAAAATGTAAAGAGTAGGTATGCAACAATTTTGCCATTTGGAGAAGTGAAGCTATCGGATATGCAGCTAGCCGAAGAATTAGCAGTTGGAGAAAAAGTTGTCAGCCGTACTCAATTATTGGCTCATAAAGGATTTAATGAGGCGATTAATAATAGTGAGTTACATCTTGATGATTTGAGAAATGCAGAAACCGCTATAGTGCTATCTAGTACTGTTGGAGGTATGTATCTTACAGATGAATTATATGTAGATTCAAATAATCTTTCTAAAGGTTCTGTTTATCTCTCTTTATACGATTGTGCCTCCATTGGAATTTATTTACAGCAACTTACCGGAGCAAAGGGAATCATTAATACTATTAATACAGCTTGTTCATCTGGAGCAAATGCTTTGATATACGGAACGAGGCTAATAAAATCCAAACGCGCCAAACGTGTTATTGTGGGTGGTGTAGATTGTCTTTCTAAGTTTACAATAAATGGCTTTAATGCATTGAATATATTGTCGGCAGAAAGATGCAGACCATTTGATAATAATCGCAATGGATTGAATCTTGGAGAAGGTGCCGGTTTTCTTATTTTAGAGTCATCAGATAGCATAAAAAAGGAAAAAGTAATAGCCAGAATCAGCGGCTTTGCAAATGCCAACGATGCATACCATCCATCTGCATTGAGTGATGAAGGGTTTGGTCCTTTGGCTGCAATGCGTGGTGCATTGGAATATGCAGGTTTGATGCCAAATGAAATTGACAGTGTTATTGCTCACGGTACAGGAACACAAAATAATGATAAAGTAGAAGGCTTATCAATTAAAAAACTTTTCGGAGAATCGTTGCCACCGGTGTGTTCTTTAAAATCTATTTTAGGACATACATTGGGTGCAGCATCAGCTGTTGAAAGTGTGCTGGCTGTAATTGGGATTAGAGATGGTTATGTTTATCCAAGCAGAAATTTCGAAATTCCTGATGAAGAGACCGGACTAGTACCTAACATAAATTTCAAGAAAGAAGAGATTAAGAATAGTCTTGTTAATTCATTTGGGTTTGGAGGTAATTGCAGTTCATTAATTTTCTCCTCTGTAAATTGAAAATAGAAAAGTATAAATCAGTTAAATTAAATGGAGAAAAATTTTGTTGATTATGTAAAAATATGTTGTCGCTCAGGTGCAGGTGGCCCCGGATATGTACATTTCCACAGAGATAAAAAAACTGCAAAAGGAGGACCAGATGGAGGTGATGGCGGACGTGGTGGACATATTATAGTTCGTGGTAACAAACAACTTTGGACATTATTACATTTAAAATATCGTAAACATATACTTGCAGAGGCAGGAGAAAAGGGAGGCAATGCACTTTGTACCGGTGCTGATGGTAAAGATGAAATATTGGAAGTGCCCATAGGTACTATTGCAAGAGATTTTGAAAGCAACAAATTTTTGTTTGAAATTGAAGAAGATGGTCAGGAAGTGATTTTGGCCAGAGGTGGGAGAGGGGGAAAGGGAAATGCTTTTTTCAAAACATCTACATTACAAACACCACGTCATGCTCAGCCCGGAGGAGAAGGTGTTGAAGAATGGAAAATATTAGAGTTGAAATTAATGGCTGATGTTGGTTTGGTAGGGTTTCCAAATGCCGGAAAGTCAACACTGCTTTCAGTAGTTTCTGCTGCCAAACCCGAAATCGCAGATTATCCTTTTACCACACTTGTTCCTAATCTGGGCATGGTAAACTATCGTGACGACAAATCTTTTGTGATGGCAGATATTCCCGGTATTATTGAGGACGCACATAAAGGGAAAGGGCTCGGCTTACGTTTTTTAAGACATATTGAACGAAATTCAATCTTATTATTTATGATTGCTGCTGATGCAAAGAGTATTAAAGAAGAATATAGGATTCTTAAAAATGAACTGCGTCAACACAATCCTGAATTGTTAGACAAGAGAAGAGTGATAGCCATTACAAAGTGTGATATGCTGGATGATGTCTTGATAAAAGAAATGAAAAAGGAAGTACCCAATGATAAAAATCCGGGGAACACTAAGGTGCCTGTGGTTTTTATTTCTTCTGTTTCGGGTTTCAATATCCAAAAACTTAAAGATGTTTTGTGGAAAGAACTTAATGAATGATTGAACTGATTAAGTCATTAGATACGCAATTGTTTTTATTGCTGAATTCATGGAACTGTCCGGCCATGGATACTTTTTTTTATTATGCAACAAACAGGTTTGTGTGGATTCCACTATATGTTCTGCTGCTGATAATGGTGGTGAAAAAACTTAAAACCAATGCATGGAAAATGATGCTGATGATTGTGGTGCTCATCGTTTGCAGCGATCAGGTTTCTGTATTGATTAAAGACAATGTAAAACGTTACAGGCCCTGCCATAATCTTAAAATTCAGGAGAAAGTACATAAGGTAAATAACAAGTGCGGTGGTAAATATGGCTTTGTTTCGTCACATGCTACAAACACGATGGCACTCTTTGTTTTTTTGGTATTGTCTGTTTTCAGGAAAGAGCGTTTGATTGTTGGCATACTGACATTTTATGTATTGCTTGTTTCGTACAGCAGAATATATTTGGGAGTCCATTATCCCGGAGATATTATAGGAGGATGGCTATTGGGCTTACTGATTGCAGTGATACTTTTTAGCCTTTTGAAGAGAAGTATCCATGGGCTGACAGCCATAAAATAATCTGCAGTTAGATAAGGAATTTCAAGAAAAAATCGGACTTACGCAAAGCGAAATCAGTAAAATTGAAAACGAATTGAACAACGGGCCTCAAAAAAATTAAACTTCAAGTCTCCTAAAGAAGTATTTTTGTGTGAAACTTTATATGGAAATATACCTTTCAAATAAAGTGAATTCTGTTATATCAAATATAATTTTCAAAAACCGAATTAGGACATTTACGGCATGAACATTAAAACAATTTTTTCAATCGGAGCGGGATGTTTTATCGGTGGGGTGTTGCGGTATTTACTTTCACAATGGCTGCAGAGCAAAGATTCAGCCTCATTTCCTATCGGCACATTGGTTGTAAACATTATTGGCTGTTTTTTAATAGGAATTGTTTTCAGCCTGGCAGAAAAAGGCAATATGCCAGTTGCATGGCGATTGTTTTTAGCTACCGGATTGCTGGGAGGTTTTACAACTTTTTCGGCTTTTTCGATGGAGACATTTCTGATGTACAGACATGGCTACTATGGCATGATGCTTACTTATGTTTTGTTGAGTTTGGTTTTGGGAATAGGAGCTACCTTTTCTGCAATGATGTTAGCAAAACATTTTCAATAAACAGGAAGTGTATTTAGCAAGTTGAGTGTAAGCAGGCAACTTAAAATAATTTTGATAATATTAATGATGAAAAGCCTGCCAGCAAGCAACGAGGAGTGTGTAAATACCAAAGCATAGCAGCGCCATACCTGTGATGCGGTTAAGCCAGGTTAATAAATTTAATGTTAAGATAGATTTTAATTTATGGGCTATGTAGGCTTTAAATAAGTCGAAAGAAAAAATAGTTATTAAAATAGCCCCATAAAATAGCAACAGGTGGTTGATGGTGTAATGCTCTTTTACAGAAACCGTACCTGACACACCTATCCAGAAGAAGAGGACGGAAGGGTTCATAGAATTTATCATAAATCCTTTCAGGATATAAAGACCTTTTCTATCAGATTTTTCGTTTAAGGTAATTGCTTCGGCAGGGATAGTATTTTTTTTAATGATGAGTGCAATTCCAAATCCTATGAGCAAAATGCCGGAAACAATTCCCGCAACAAACCTATGGTTGTTGAGCAGTAGAATAAAATTACTTCCGAAATAGGCAATAAAAATAAAAAGGGCATCACTGATAAGAACACCAAAAGCAACTCTACTGGCAAAGCTGAATCCTTTTCTAAGGCTTATGTTAATGATTAGAAAAAAAACAGGTCCTGCCAGAATTGCCAGAAAACAACCTAAAAGAAATCCGCTAATTACAGGCTCTATCAAAACTTCAATAGTTAAAAATTAAGCTTCTTGTTTTATAGTATCACGTTGCGACTCAATAAATTTTTCCCAATCCTGAAAAACTTTGTTTTTCATTACTCTTGGAAATTTATTCTGAGCCCCAATTTTACCTTGCAGTTCCATCCATTTATAAAACCATGATGTTGGAATTATTTCAACAAAAATTTCTTTCAGTGCACTTTTTCTTTCAACCCTATAATCGTCATTAAGTATTTTCAGTTTTTCGTCAATTAGCTTTTTGAGATTCTCCGAATCGCTATATGTGTCACAGCCAACGTACCATTTATGGGCAAATAAAGATTGATAGGGAATACCTGCAACAGCAAACTCCGGTATATCAATATTTAATTCATCAGAAACAAGTTCAATAGCTCTATTCATATTGTCAACAGAGAGGTGCTCACCACATAAACTCAGGTAGTGTTTTGTTCTTCCTATAATCTGGATTTCGCATTTTTCACTATTGGTAAAAGTAATTACATCACCAATTAGATATCTCCAGGCACCGGAGCAGGTAGTTAATAATATTGCATAAGGTTCATTGGCTACAACTTCATTCAATAAGAGTGTTTTCGGTTTATGTTTTAATTCACCATCTGCATCAAAATTGTCTTCGTTAAATGGGATGAATTCATAAAATATTCCATTGTTAATTAATAGCCTCATGCCTCGTGTGTTTGGTTCATCCTGATAAGCAATAAATCCTTCAGAAGCTAAATAGGTTTCAATGTAATAAATTTGTTTCCCCAGAAGTTTGCTGAATCCTTTTTTATAAGGTTCAAAGGAAACTCCACCATGAACATAAATTTCAAGGTTGGGCCATAGTTCGTGAATGTTTTTGAGTTTATAGTGATCGAGTATTTTTTCAATCAATAATTGTACCCATGCAGGAACGCCTACAATGATGCCGATGTCCCAGTTTTTTGCTTTTTGTGTTATTTCTTCAAGTTTTGCATGCCAGTCTTTTTCTCTGGAGATTTTACGTCCCGGTTTATAAAAATGTTGAAACCAAAAAGGAATTTGACTTGCGGTAATCCCACTTAAGTCACCTTCAAAATAGCTTCCTTGCTGATGTAAATGAGTACTACCGCCTAGCATTAATATTCCTTTCTCAAAAGTTGAGAAGGGTAAGTCGTATTTCGATAAAGAAAGAATCTGCTTTAAACTGGCTTTCTGTATGGCTTTTGACATATCTTTTGTGACCGGAATATGTTTACTGGAAGAGCCGGATGTTCCAGAACTTAATGCAAAGTATCGAACTTTGCCTGGCCAACAAACATTTTCCTGATCATGGAGGCTTTTATTCCACCAATTTGAAAAAATTGAATTATAATCATGAACGGGGACTGTTGCTCTGAATTTTGTAACAAAATTTTTATTCCCCAGCATACCTTGAAAGTTGTAAGCTTCACCGAACATAGTAAATTGAGCCTTACGGATAAGCTTTTTTAGTACTCGCTTTTGTGAAATAAAAGGAGAAAAGGGTACAATCTCAATTTTCCCTCGAAGGTCAATACTTGCCTTAATTATTCTGCCAATCAAAGTCATACCAAAAAGTTTGCAAGGCTAAAAATAGGAAATACTTTGAAATGCAATAAAAAACCCCGGATTTCCGGGGTTCATTTTTTTTGAAGAGGATTAGTTGACAAGAAACTTTTTACCCTGACTATTTTGGTTTTGATCAATAATCTGGAAATAATACAATCCTTTGGCAAGGTTAACTGGCAGGCGGACAGAATTTATTCCTGAGGTAAGTGAAATTTGTTCTTTAAAAATAATGGATCCTTTAAGGTCAAACAAGCAAATTTCTGCTTCTGTTTTCTCAGGACTTGATACGATTGAGTTCACAAAGTCTTCAACCTGATTTACTGTAACAAGTTTAAACTCGTCATTGTTGCATGAAGCTGCATAAATTGTTTTAAGGTTATGTACATCACCATTAAAATCATGTTGTTTTAGTCTGTAATAGGAAGCAATACCGGCATCAGTATTAAGTTCATAGTTTATAGGAGTATTCACTGTTCCATTTCCTTTTACAGTT
>Ga0138256_10004218_pt1 | contig 15291 bp, 15 predicted proteins | sample KNB2016incub_MG_FD_105486 | JGI IMG/M metagenome (GOLD analysis project Ga0138256, IMG submission 105486) | Active sludge microbial communities from wastewater in Klosterneuburg, Austria - KNB2014incub_MG | ecosystem: Engineered > WWTP > Activated sludge > Unclassified | place: Austria... | reverse complement strand
TCCATCTCTCTGAATTGAAAACTCTGGAATCCCGAAGCGGGAAAAAGATAATTTCTGAAGTCAAGAAAATCCAAAGGTGTCATAGTTTCCATTACACCTATCTGCTGTATCAGCAATTTCATTATTTCTATGACCCTATTGAGCCGGGATAATGCTATACCTACATTTTTTTCATTTACCTGCCTTGCACTGAAATCATGTACAACCGACTTTAATTCAAAATTTATCTGCTTAAACCACAATTCGTAAACCTGATGCGTGATGATAAACAACATTTCATCATGGGCATGTAATCCCATTTCATCGCTCCTCAGATTTTGGGCTGAAGTAATTTTATCAACCTGCAGATAAGAATTATAATGTATTGATGAGTATTTATTTTCTGTGCTCATAGGAATTTCAGGAATTTGAAGGATGAATATATGCGGTAACTTTGATTTCAATCAGCAAATGGGGATGAGGCAACTGATGTACGGCCACGGTTGTCCTTGCAGGGCCGGTATAATCAAAATATTCTCCATATACTTCGTTATAACCTGCAAAATCATTCATATTAACCAAAAAAGTGGTCACATCAACTACATTGGTCAAATCAGCCCCAACACTATTTAATATGTATCTGATGTTTTCTAGAACTGCTTTGGTTTGTATTCTGATGTCGAGGTGAGTCGTACCCATTTCATCTACTTCTACCCCTTCAAAAGAGTTGTCAGCTCTCCTGCTGCTGGTGCCGGAAACAAATATAAATGGTCCGGCTAATTTTACATGTGGGAATTTACCACGAGGTTTTGCTTTGTCGGAAAGCACTTTACTATCGATAGGTTTCAATTAATCTGGCTTTAATTTCAGATGTAAAAGTACAAAGATTTTTTTGTTTTGTCGCGTATTAAGCTTGTCTTTGACTACTATTATAACTACATCATTATTAAAACCGTATTTCCCTTTTAAAACCAAGAAATTGTTAGTGCTGAATTATACCAACGAGAATTTATTTTGAGTATATGTCATTTTATATCCTTAATTATGAATTTTCGTTTGATTATACAATGAAAAAAAAAACAATTTATACCAAAAAACTACCATAATCTCAAAACCTTCAAAATAACCAATCATTTATTCAAAACCAGCAAAATTTTACCTAAATGGAGGTTACATCTATAAAAAGCTGTTTATTTGCATTAAATAATCAAGGATGATATTAAGAAGTTTATGAACTTTTTTTTCTGAATACATCAATCCAAAAAAAAATTCAACATACTTCAAGCCTACTAAAGTAAAAAATTTAACAATGATACATTCTGAAATTTATGCTTAAATTAATCATAAACGATGCTACAAACCGAATTCGTTGGATTCAAATTCTTGTTTGTGTTTGTTTTCTTTTGGGTATAAGTATGTCGTTTCCTCTTTGGGCAGGAGAAAGAATTTTCCCGCACATTCCTATTTTTCAATACTTTATGTTTGGGGGAAGTATTCAATGGCTTATGACTTCAGTTTTGGGTTTAATCTTAATAATCAATATTATATTTTTAAATAAATGGTGGACAAGGGTACTTCTCTTTATGATAATATTTGCTGTATTCTGTGACCAAATGCGTTTACAGCCTTGGGTTTATATTTATTTTCTTCTAATATTTCCTTTAAGTCTTTTAACTTTAAAAAGTAATGATGTAAATAACATTAAACATAGCAAGTACATACTTAATTATTTTTTGATTCTTTTAATTGGAATATATGTTTGGAGTGGTCTGAATAAATTTACACCATCCTTTATTGACATAGTTTACCCTTTGATGCTAAAAAGTTTATTCAAACTTAATGACGGTCATTATTTACTTGCTGTACGTGAATGGGGTTACCTATTTGCTGGGCTTGAAGTTTTGATCGGTATTGGATTGATACACTCAAAAACACGTAACATCGCAGTAATTTTAGCCATTCTTATGCATTTGCAAATCATTATATGGGTAGTAGTAGGAAACCCAAATTATACTATCCTTCCCTGGAATATTTGTATGATAGGCATTGTATATTTAAGTAGTTGGAATAATGAACAAATTCTTCAACTTAACCCTTCAAATTCAACCCTTTTGAAAATTTGTACTTTTGGATTGATTCTTCTTGTTTGGATTATGCCATCATTTAATCTGAAAAACAAATGGGACGCATATCTTTCATTCAATTTGTACACAGAGCGTATATCACATATGTATGTGGGATTGCGACAAAATGCCCTAATAGAAATTCACCCGAGTTTAAAAGAATACTTCGTCGCTGAGAATATCATAGATGATGGTAAGGTGATTGATGTGGAAAAATGGGCTTTTGATGAATTGAAAGTACCGGTTTATCCGGCTTTAAGGGTGCATAAGGCCATTGGTAGATATTTTTGTAAACCGAATATAGATTCTGACCAAATCATGTTAGTAACCTACAGGAGACCCTTTATTGATGGTAATTATGAAATACTTTCTTGTAAGGACTGCCGAAAATGAATAAAATTAAGAAAATAAACTAAAATATAATTCTTCGCTTTTTTAAAATTTGTAAAAATGAATAATAATCTTTCAGGTAAAAATGCATTGGTTTGCGGGAGCTCAAAAGGAATAGGTAAGGCATCAGCACTGGCTTTATCCAGGCTTGGCGCCAATGTTATTCTGATGGCAAGAAATAGTGATCAGCTACTGGACGCAGTCAACGAACTTGAACTTACGGAAGGGCAACACCATAGTTTTATTGTGGCGGATACTTCAGATCATGATGGATTGCAAAAAAAATTAAAATCATTGGTTGCATCCAGATCTATCCACATACTGATCAATAATACGGGAGGGCCTCCAGGGGGAGCAATATTGAGTGCAAGTTCGGATGATTTTATGGCTGCATATCATAATCATTTGATTACCAATCACATTCTTGCAGGCCTTGTAGTGCCGGGAATGAGAAAAGCCGGGTACGGACGAATTATTAATATTATTTCTACCTCTGTCAAAATACCACTTAAAGGACTTGGAGTGAGCAATACTACCAGAGGAGCTGTGGCATCCTGGGCTAAAACATTAGCCAACGAACTGGCTTCTTTTGGTATAACTGTTAATAATGTGCTGCCTGGTGCAACTGCCACAGACAGGTTGAATGAAATTATCGAAAATAAAGCTGATAAGTCACAAAAAAGCAAAGAATCCATTATCGAAGAAATGAAAGCCGAAATTCCAATGGCGCGATTCGGGCTGCCGGAAGAAATAGCTGCTGCTGTAGCATTTCTGGCTTCGCCTGCAGCATCTTATATCACCGGAGTGAGTATGCCTGTAGATGGCGGACGTACGGGTAGTCTGTAATGTGGAGGTAGGATGCATAAACTAGTATGTGATTTTTATATTTTAACTTGTATATCCTATTGAACATTTTTTTAACATCAACGGATTAAATATTTTAGAAGTAGGAAAAAACTATAATAATGAAATAAAGGTATGAGTGTCACAAGCGGTTTGTGATGGTAGAAAGTAGTACGGGAGTCCATCAGACAAGACTGATCTGATGTTATTAAGGACATGAATGGCAGAAGGGCGTAGATGGCAGAGGGTCCGCGCAGCAGACCGGAAGGTAATGTACATCGAAGTTGGAAAAACTTTGACTATGAAGTAAGGCACGAGTTACATTTAAAAGGCCAGTATCGTACTGAAACTTGAGAGTTTTACGATACTGATTGGATGACTAGATGCCTTCGACCGGGAAAGAGAACTTCGCGTTCGGGTATGGCAAAATTTACACCTGTCAAGCTTTTCACAGCCTAAAACTTGCACTAGCAAAGGGCAGACTGTACTTTCTTGTCTGGCGGTGGAACTAAATATAAAATTTGTATGTTTAAAAGGTATTACTAAAAACATATATAATTGATATGTCTAAATTAATATCACTGAAAATGGATGAAAAACTATTCCAAGATACAGAAATCATAGTGAGTAAGCTTGGAATATCGAGAAATAAATATATAAATGATGCCGTGACAGCTTATACAAAAGCGCAAAAACGAGCAGAGATGGAAGAACAAATAAGGAAAGAAATAAAATTGATTCAGGAAAGTAGCATGGAAGTTTTGGCTGAATTTGAAGCTTTGGAAGATGATTATGAAACAATATGACATTTGGCTGGCCAATCTTGACCCAAGATATGGGACAGAGCCTGGAAAAATAAGACCGGTATTAATAGTCCAAAATAATTTTATAACTTCTGAAGGACATAAATCTACCATAGTTTGCCCAATAACAACTCGTCTTACTAATGGTACTCAGGTACTTAGAATCAGATTGACACCCAAAGATTCTGATATTTTTGAAGATTCTGATATTCTTCTTGACCAGATCAGAGCTATTGATAATAAACGATTCATAAGATATCTGGCGACGATACCAATCGAAACTAAGCAACAAGTCAAAGAGAGCCTGGTTTATCTTTTGGATTTGGCAGATTAGTTCCTTTAGAGTATAATATCTTTATACTTTAGCACTGTTGGGTACCCTTTACCTGTAAAATATTCTTTGGTAGCGTCGTCACCTTTATCAGAGGTAGCTAAAACAAAGTCTCCTCCCCAGGCGCCTAAAGATTTTACAACACCTGAATAGTCAGAAAAAAGTTGTTCCTTAACTTTACTGAAACCTGTATGGCTGGCAATCAGGTCTTCGTGTTTTGACAGCAAAGCTTCAAAATCCTTTAAGTTGGTCACAGATCGGATTTCTTCTGTTATTTTTGTGATGGCCTTAACCAATGTAGCCTTATTTTTTACCGCTTTTAGATAATCTTTAATACCCTGAGCAGTGCTTTGTTTTTTACCCAGGTGCACAAAAAATAAATTGTCTTTAAATTTCGGATTAAAATCAACTTCTGTGTAAGAAACTTCATCCGGTGAATTGATATATTCTACCGGACCATCGGCAAATGCACATGCTACATCATATCCTGAACCATCTTCATTTTTAAAATAAAGTAGTAAAGGATTCACCTCAGCCCACTCAGCCACTAAAAAGGTAAGTGTACTACTGGAACCCAATCCCCAATCCAATGGAAACTCTAATTGTGTTTCAATTTTAAATCCATTCCACTGAGATAAAAATTCAGAATTTAGCCTAACTGCATTTTTAAGCAATTTTTGTAAATAATCGGATGTTTCCTGATTAGTAGTGGAGATAGCAGAAAAATCAAAAAGTGAAATAGTAGACTCAAACCACTTTTTGCCTTTCATATCCAGACTTTCCCAAAGTAAATCCGAGCTTGTAGTTCTCTTGACCACCATTTTCTGTCCAAATTTAGTAGGAAGGCCAAGCGCTTTGGCTCCATCTAAAACTGCATACTCACCCGTGAGCAGCAGCTTTCCATGTCCATAGTATTTCGTTTTGATAATGTTCTGGTTTTAAAAATAAACACAAAATTAATCATATACCCGAATCCTGCAATAATTTTGGAAAATATATTTATATATATTGTTATAAATAAACCATTTATATATTGATTATATTATAAAAGTTCTTGAATAAAACTACCCATCTCGTACATTTTACTTACTCTGGTATTCAAATTATTGATTACACTACAGCAAGTTTTTTGTTTGTTCTATATTTACATGGCAATATTTTAACTGTTTTTCAATTAGTTATGATTTATTTTTCATTTTTTTTTACCAAAATATTTTTTTTTCTTTCCAAAGAAATTACCTTTGCGCCCGCTAACGGAGTAACGTTAGTTAATTGTGTTAAATAATAAAAAATAAAGAAGTGGATACACTAAGTTACAAAACCAAATCTGCCAACGCCGCTACTGTAGATCAAAAGTGGTATGTAGTAGATGCTGAAGGGGAGGTAGTAGGAAGATTGGCTACCAGAATAGCTTCAGTACTTAGAGGAAAGAATAAGCCTGATTTTACTCCTCACGTAGATTCAGGTGATTATATCATAGTAGTCAATGCTGATAAAGTCAGATTTACAGGTTCAAAGCTGGATGACAAAGAATATCAGAGATATACTGGATATCCGGGCGGTCTGAAAAGAAGAACAGCTAAGGAAATGCTGGAAAAAAGACCAGAAATGGTTTTGGAACTTGCCGTAAAAGGTATGCTTCCGAAAACAAAATTGGGTAGAGCCATGATTAAAAAATTGTTTTTGTACAAAGATGCGACTCATCCTCATGCTGCACAAAAACCTGAACCATTTAAATTTTAATACAATATGGAAATGATCAATAGCATAGGCAGAAGAAAATCTTCGACAGCCAGAATATATGTAACAAAAGGAGCTGGTAAAATTACCATCAATGGTAAGGATCTTAAAGATTACTTCCCAATGCCAAGTACGCAGGCAACCATTCTCGATCCTTTGAAAGTGTCAGAATCTGAAGGTCAGTATGATATTAAGATAACAGTAGATGGAGGAGGTTTCAAAGGCCAATCAGAAGCCATCAGAATGGCAATTTCAAGATCATTGGTAAAAATCAATGAAGATTTCAAAAAGCCATTGAAAGATAAAAAATATCTTACCAGAGATGCCAGAGAGGTAGAAAGAAAGAAATTTGGAAAACCAAAAGCGAGAAAGAGCTTCCAGTTCTCTAAACGTTAATCTTTTTATCACCATTATTTTAATAATAAAGTCAAAAATTTTAAAGAAATGAATAAGCCGACATATAATGAAATGTTAGAAGCCGGAGTACACTATGGTCACTTAAAAAGAAAGTGGAATCCAAAGATGCTTCCTTACATTTTCATGGAAAGAAAAGGAATTCACATCATAGATCTCAACAGAACTGCTGAATGTCTGGACAGAGCTGCCTATGCTATGAAACAAATGGCAAAATCAGGTAAAAAGATACTTTTTGTTGCAACAAAGAAACAAGCAAAGGATATTGTTGCAACAGCTGCAAGAAGTGCTGAAATGCCTTATGTCACTGAAAGATGGTTAGGAGGTATGATGACCAATTTTTCTACCATCCGTAAATCTGTCAAAAAGATGAACAGCATAGATAAAATGCTGAGCGATCCTGCCATCTCCATTACTAAGAAGGAGAGACTCACACTAACCAGAGAGAAAGACAAACTGGAAAAAGTGCTGGGTGGTATAGCCAATCTGAATAGATTGCCAAGTGCAGTATTTATGGTAGACATACACCATGAACACATTGCTCTGGCTGAAGCAAAAAGATTGGGAATGAAAACCATTGCTATGGTTGATACAAATTCAGATCCGAATAAAGTAGATTTTGCAATTCCTGCCAATGATGATGCATCAAAATCAGTAAAATTGATTACAGATTATGTAATTACTGCCATCAAAGAAGGATTGGAAGAAAGAAGAGTCGCTAAACTTGATACCAAAGAAGATTAATAAAATTATTATAAATTATTAAATAAGTTATTCAACATGAGTGAAGTAAATATATCAGCATCAGCAGTAAAAGAACTCAGAGAGCAGACTGGTGTAGGTATGATGGATTGTAAAAAAGCGCTTGTAGAAGCAAATGGAGACTTTGACAAAGCGATCGAACTACTTAGATTGAGAGGACAGAAAATGTCTGAAAAAAGAGCCGACAGAGATGCAAAAGAAGGTGTAGTCATAGCACTTGTATCTGCTGATAATAAAAAAGGTGTAGTAGTTAGATTGAGCTGTGAGACAGATTTTGTTTCAAAAAATGAAGATTTCATCAATCTTACCAAAGATATTACCAAAATTGCTCTGGATAAATTTCCTGCTGATCTTGAGTCCTTGAATAATGAGGAAATGAATGGTTTGGCATTACAAACTATTATGGCAGAACAAGTAGCAAGAATAGGTGAAAAAATAGAAATTGCCGATTATCAGAAGATAGAAGCACCATTGGTAGCATCATATATACACATGGGTAACAAAGCTGGTGTATTGGTAGGGCTCAATCTTGCAGATGAAAAATATATGGAAGCAGGAAGAGATGTGGCTATGCAAGTAGCTGCTATGAAACCTGTTGCTTTGGATAAGGATGATGTACCACAGGAAATTATTTCAAAAGAAATAGAAATTGGTAAAGAAATAGCAAGACAGGAAGGCAAAGCAGAAGAAATGCTTGAAAAAATCGCTGTCGGTAAATTGAATAAGTTTTTCAAAGACAACACACTATTAAACCAGATTTTTGTAAAAGACGGGAAAATAAGTGTCGCTGAATTTTTGAAAAGCAAAAATCCTGAGCTGACAGCCATTGGATTTAAACATGTAAAACTAGGTTAAATATTAAAAAGAGCGGTCGTCAAACCGCTCTTTTTTTATGCCCAATACTCAATAAAATCACACTTCACCAGATATAAACCTAAATCTATGAGCCTGAAATATAAACGTATCTTACTCAAACTGAGTGGAGAATCTCTGATGGGAGAGCAGCAGTTCGGCATTTCGTCTACTATGCTCAATTATTATGCAGAACAAATAAAAGAATTGGTGGCAATAAAGGCAGAAGTGGCAATAGTTATAGGTGGAGGAAATATTTATCGAGGACTTAGCGCTGAATCATCAGGTATAGAACGTGTTACGGGAGATTATATGGGTATGTTGGCTACTTGTATCAATGGTATGGCACTCCAAAGCGCTCTTGAAACACATGGTGTATATACCAGACTGATCACAGCGATTGAAATGCGTCAGATAGCAGAACCATATATCCGAAGAAGGGCCATCCGTCATCTTGAAAAAGGAAGAGTAGTTATTTTTTCTGCTGGTACGGGGAGTCCTTATTTTACCACTGACTCAGCAGCAGCACTTCGGGCCAATGAAATCAATGCAGATATTATTTTGAAGGGAACTCGTGTGGATGGTATATACGACAGTGACCCTGAAAAGAACCCTGACGCAATAAAATTTGATGACATTTCTTTTGCTAAAGTAATCAGCATGGGTCTTTCAGTGATGGATATGACCGCTTTCACACTTTGTAAAGAAAACAATCTTCCCATCATTGTATTTGATATCAACGAACCAGGCCATTTGACCAGAATTGCTAAGGGTGAACGTATAGGGACACTGGTTCGTTAATCACAATAAAAAGAAATAAAACCTCACAGAAAAACTGTAAGGTTTTATTAAAAAGATATACCTGTAAGCCGGATTCTGTAACTCACCAAAAGATGAGCTCTCTGTCATTTATCTAAGCTGCCTACCCCTCCTGATATGTCTTACGACAACAAAACCGAGTCAGTTTTGTCCCCAAAGGGAATCAAAATATACATGGCATTTCAACCCACAAGGTTTGTCCTGATGATACATCACTGCACCACCACGAGAGCTCTTACCTCTCATTTTCACCCTTACCCTGACCGAAATCAAGGCGGTTATTTTCTGTGACACTAAGCTGTACCGTACATAAATACGATCCCGCCCGTTAGACGGTGTGGTACCCTACGTTGTCCGGACTTTCCTCTTCCGGCTTCCCGAAAGCGACAGAGCGGTATATCCGATGCAAAGATAAATGAATTTGACCTGAAATATTGAATTGTAAGTTGATATAGACTGTAAGTGTAAATATTTTTCAATCATTGACATGAAAACGACGCCCAAATGATAACTTTCAAGAGAAATCGGGTGTGTAGAGATATGTTTTAGAAAGTATAATTCACTTTAGATTTCTGTTATTCATTACACATATTAAATCACAAATACTATATTTTTCATCTCTTTGACTACATATATTTTTGCACTAAGTCATCTTTGCTATATAATCCACAAAATATTATATTAATTTTGTCGATGGTTTTGGTGTACTGCATCCACTTTCCATCGGCACCATTGCCTTTTGGGGTTCTTGTCTTAAAAACAGTTGGAACTGTCTTTATTTGATTCCTTTGTTAAAATTTGTATTTTATTAAATAACTTACCCAATAAAATTATTAGTCTGATGATAAACTTAATATTGACACTTTCCATCATGTGCTTAAATCTTCAACAAAATATGCCTAAAAAAATCTTGTTTTTCGGAGACTCTATCACAGAGCTTGGTATGAAGGAAAATGGATACATTTATTTGATGAATGACAAACTAAGTGAAACTAAAAAGTCAGAAAAATATCAGCTTATCGGAACAGGGATCGGTGGCAATAAGGTTTATGACCTTTTTTTCAGGATGGAAAAAGATGTATTGACAAAAAAACCCGATGTCGTAGTCATTTGGATAGGTGTTAATGATGTCTGGCATAAAAGTATGTTTGGAACTGGTACCGATCTTAATAAATTTGAGTCTATGTATACAGATATTATACAACGATTGCAAAAAACAGGAATTAAAGTATTCTGTTGTACACCTGCTTGTATAGGCGAAAAAACAGACCACTCCAATGCACAGGACGGAGATCTCAATGAATATTCGAAAGTGATCAGAAAAATCGCTGTTGCAAACAACGCCGGATTAATAGACTTCAGAAAAACATTTCTGGAGTATAACTTAAAACATAATACAGAAAATAGGTATCAGGGAACCCTAACTTATGACGGGGTGCACCTTAATGATACCGGCAATCGGCTTGTTTCTGACTTGATGTGGGATACTTTGATTGGCAAATGATTTAAGCTTCTTTAAGTATGACAAACTGATATGGCTTAAGGTCCAAATGATGATTGTCATTTCCAACAATATATTCTGTACCACTCCAAAGATCTTGCAACTCCATACCTCGTTTACATCCTTTTTCGCGAAATGCATACCAGGTAATTTGTGCGTCCTTACTTGAAAAATTAAACAAACAGAATATTCTATCTGCCTCTTTGTACCTGATGTATCCTGCTATATGTATGTTGTGTGGTGACATCCAATCAATATTGTTATAATCTCCAAAAGTTGGATATTTTTTTCTGATTTCAATGATTTTTTTTGTTCCGGTAAAAACGGCTTGTTCTGAAGTACCTTTCTTTTTTCTTTTATCATTTTTTTTCCAATCAATAATTGGCCTGTGCATCCAGCGGTTGTCATAACTTTTTGCCCGATCCATTAAATATCTGTAATCATTTGTATACCCACATTCATCTCCATAAAAAAGAACAGGGATCCCGCCCAATAATATACTATGTGCTTGCATAAGCAGTATTTTATCAATGGACATATCTACCAGATCCTGTATTTTATGTTCAACAGCATATTCAAGTCCGCACAATGAAGCCAGAGACCCGCTGATTCTCGCATCGTTTGTTTTGGGATTTACGCCAAAGAGTGCTCCTTTAGCTACAGAACCATTAAAATTACCTGAATAGTAATTTTTCATAAACGAACGATGCTCAAAAGGATTAAAACCTGCTTGTTGTATCATGGCATCATCATAACCCAGGCCAATATCATCATGGCATCTGGTGTAAGTAATCCAGGTAGATCCAAATGGTTTCTGGAGGATGTCATATTGAGCAGCAAGCATTACCCTCGTGTCGCCGGTGGCAAGTGCATCCCATTGGAGGGCCATGTGGGTAGCATTGTAGGCGACATCACATTCCCTACCTTTATATCTGCCCGTTCCAAAATATTTCATTATTTCTTTGGGAGCAACTATTGCTTCTCCAAGAAGCGCCATCCCTGGAGAGGCCACCTGTACACAATGTTTGATCAGTTGCAGCAAAGTATGTGCTTCCGGTAAATTTTGACAGGTTGTCCCTATTTTTTTGAATATAAAAGCCGGTGCATCTATTCGCAGAATGTCTACCCCGAGATTGGCATAGAAAAATATGGTGTCCAGCATTTCCACAAAAACTGCAGGATTGGTATAATTAAGATCCCATTGATAATGATTAAAAACAGTCATTACCCATTTACCTGATTTTTTATCAAAAGTAAAGCTACCCGGTGAACTGTCAGGAAAGATATCCGGCATTGTATTTTCAAAAGCATCCGGAATTGATCTGTCATCAAACATATAAAAATACTTCTGATATTGTAGGTCACCTTCAGATGCCTTTATTGCCCATTCATGTTGACTGGAAGTATGGTTGAGTACAATGTCAAGCATTAGATACATACCTTTTTCTTTCATTTTGTCATCCAATGACCGCAAATCTGATATGGTTCCGAATTTTTTATCCACATTTCTGAAATCAGATACAGCATAGCCACCATCGCTTTCTTCTTCAGGACTTTCCATTATCGGCATTAGATGCAAAAAATTAATACCAAGTTCATCAAAATAATCCAGTTTTCCTTCCAGATTTTTTATTGATCCACAAAATCTATCCACATACAGGCTCATGCCAACTACTTCATTTGAGAGAAACCATATTCCTTTTTCAAATTTTTGCAAATCCAGTTTTCTCAGTATTTCAGACCTTTCTTTAAAGGCATTTATAATGGTAGTTAATATCTTGTTATACCAGGATTCTGCATCTGCCCGGTGACCATACATTTTGCTATACAATTCATTAATCATGGATATATTGGCCGAAAATCTCATAGCAAAGTCCATGTCCCGGTCATTTTGAACTATTCCTTCTTCGTGAAGTTTTTTTATCAAATGCAGGTGTAAATTTGGTTGATACATACTATAAATGAATTAAATACTTATTTTTTTCAGGTAAAAAGATTAAATTAAATTTTCTAGTTCAGTGTATTATAAATTATTGCTCCTGCTACAGCTCCGGTAATCGGGCCGAAGACAGGAATCCAGCTATATTGCCATCCACTTTCTCCTTTATGTGCCAAAGGCAGAAAAGCATGAACAATCCTCGGCCCAAGATCCCTGGCCGGATTTATGGCATATCCTGTGGTACCTCCCAGACTCAAACCTATAGCCAAAACTAAAAGCGCTACGGGTAAGGCATCCAGAGCACCCAAACTTGAAGTGGGAGCAGCAATATACAATACTCCCAAAATGAAAATAAATGTCCCGATAAATTCAGAAATAAAATTATTCATAGGGTTGTTTATGGCAGGAGATGTACAAAAAGATGCTTGTATTAATCCCGAGTCTACTGTTGCATTATAATGATCCCTATATGACAACCATACCATTATTTGACCTATCATGGCTCCCATCAATTGAGCAACTAAATACAAAGGTATTTTAGCCCATTCAAATTTTCCTGCCATAGCAAGAGCTATTGTAACCGCAGGATTTAAATGAGCTCCGCTACCAGCGGCAGACACATATACAGCAATAAATACAGCCATTGCCCACCCAAAGACGATTACAATCCATCCGCTGTTTTGACCTTTGGTTTTACTTAACACAACATTCGCCACAACACCATTACCTAAAATGATAAGGATTGCTGTTCCGATACATTCGCTTAAAAATGGATTCATTTTATTTGTTTTTATTTTTTGTTTGCTGCAAATATGAAAATTTCATTCATTTTTTTATCCCTTTGGTAAATATTGTTTAGCCAATGTTCTAAAAATCGTCAATTGGGAATCATACCAAAGCTCATCATGCCCCAACTCTTTTTGCAATAATCTGCAAACTTGAGGCGCTACTTCCAGTGCAATCCTGACATCTAGAAATAGTAATCTGATCCTTCTTGCCAGGATATCTTCGAGTGTGCATGCCATTTCATGATGAATTGCATAAATAATATCTGCTTTAGTAAATGGAAAATCATGATGCAGCAACTCTGATGACTCCTGTGTGGTTATTTTTTTTCCAATGATGAGTTTAATAGATCGGGTCCTGCACCTTCTGAATGGCAGATTACCTGAGCGGATCGCTTTATTAATAACATCTCTTGCCATTTTGCGATAAGTAGTCCATTTACCTCCCGTAATAGTCACCAAACCTGAAGGTGAAACAACAATGGTATGATCTCTGACTAAATCAGCAGTTGACTGAATGTTTTTCATTTTCACCAGAGGTCGGAGACCTGTAAAAACTGATTTTATGTCTGATGATGTTAATTGAGTATTGATATACCTGTTGAAGTTATCCAAGACAAAATGAATCTCTTCATTGGTTGCTTGGGGCTCTTCTGAAATATCTGTTGCTGTGGTATCTGTGGTACCGATTACCACCTTGTCATGCCAGGGCACTGCAAATAATATCCTTCCGTCAGTCGTTTTTGGTATCAGCATGGCATAAGGAGTATTATGATATTGTTTATCAACTACCAGGTGAATTCCTTGAGAAGGAGTTACGATCCGATGATGGGCAGGGTTGTCTTTTAGTATCAAATCATCTGCAAAAACTCCTGTAGCATTGATTACTGTTTTTGATCTGACTTCATAGATTTTATTATGCAAAGTATCTCTTAACTGAATACCGGATATGGTTGATCCTTCATACAAAAAATTTTCGGCAGACATATGATTGATCACAGTAGCTCCTTTTGAGATGGCTGTTCTGGCAAGGGAAATACAAATCTGACTGTCGTCAAATTGGCCGTCATAATATTGAATACCACCTTTGAGTGATTGCTGGCGTATTTGTGGAATTTTAGAAATGACAGTCTCTTTTTTTAAAAATTTGGTTTTCCCAATGCTGAACTTACCGGATAAAAGATCATATAAGATCAATCCGAATCCATAATAAATATAACGCCACCAGCTATATACGGGTAATATAAATGGAATTTTTTTTGTAGTAAATGGTGCATTCTTCAGCAAAAACCACCTTTCCATCAGTGCGCTTTTAACCATGTTAATATTGCCTTGTTCCAGATATCTTACTCCTCCATGAATCAACTTTGTAGATCTGCTGGAAGTACCTTTAGAAAAATCTGTTTTTTCAACACATAATGTTCTAAATCCTCTGCTTGCGGCATCCAATGCAGCACCAAGCCCTGTAGCTCCGCCGCCAATGATGATTATGTCCCAATCGGGAGTCTGAGAAACAGCTTTTAATTGCTCTGCTCTTTTCATAAAAAGATTCTATAAAGTAATGGAAACGGATGCTCTGACAGCCTTAGTCCAACCTTCGTACAGCAGTTTTCTTTTTTCGTCACCTATTTCAGGAGTAAAAGTCCGCTCTTTGCTCCACTGGTTTTTTATGGCATCGATATCATCCCAATATCCTATGGCAAGACCCGCAAGATAAGCTGCTCCTATGGCTGTAGTTTCAGTTATTTCAGGTCTGATCACTTTGCATTTGAGTACATCGCTTTGAAATTGCATGAGAAAATTATTTACTGTAGCTCCACCATCTACTCTCAGTTCCTGAATAGAAATACCGGAGTCTGCTTCCATGGCTTTAAGTACATCAACAGTCTGGTAAGCTATACTTTCTAACGCTGCCCTGGCTATATGCGCTCTGGATGTGCCTCTAGAAATACCTGTAATTGCACCTCTTGCGTGCTGATTCCAGTATGGTGCTCCGAGACCTGCAAATGC
>Ga0138256_10004217_pt1 | contig 15293 bp, 14 predicted proteins | sample KNB2016incub_MG_FD_105486 | JGI IMG/M metagenome (GOLD analysis project Ga0138256, IMG submission 105486) | Active sludge microbial communities from wastewater in Klosterneuburg, Austria - KNB2014incub_MG | ecosystem: Engineered > WWTP > Activated sludge > Unclassified | place: Austria... | reverse complement strand
TTTTTAAGCTCCCCCTGCTGGACTTGAACCAGCGACCCTCTGATTAACAGTCAGATGCTCTAACCAACTGAGCTAAGGAGGAATATGTTTCCCAAAAAATCTTTAATTCAACCCCGATTTTGGGAGGGCAAAAATAAGGGTTTTTCAATTTCTTTATTGCTTTTATCCTGATTTTATTCAGATTATTAAAAAAATTCCATCCTTTTTATTTTTAATAGGGTAAGTTTTTAAAAAATAATCTTCTCCACCCAGATGCCTGCCATTTTTTAAACAAAATTTATACTGGTGTATGGGGCAAACAATATTACCTAAATCATCAATATATCCTTCCGATAAATTTCCGGATGCATGTGGGCAACTTGCGGTACAAGCATATAAATCATTCCCTTTTTTTATGATACAAATTTTTCTCTCAGCCAATTCTATTAAAGCAATGCCTTCTCCATTGAAATGTATTTCCTGTAAAGTATTTGCAATTTTTATCAAATTTTTGAGTGTATTTTAAATTATCAATAAAAATATTCTGCCTTATAAGGATACCGTACCCGGTAATTATCTCTCACCATATTTAAAATGGTTTGGCGGAGCTGATCAATATTTAAACGTTCTGTTGCAGACACAAAAACACAATTCCCTTTTGTTTCCTGCTGCCATCTTTCTTTTAGTTCTCTTAAAATATCTTGCTTTACATCTTTTTCCAGCCATTCATCAAATACCTCTTTTTCGTATTTATCCATTTTATTAAAAATAGTGATGGTTGGCTTTTCTGCACAACCTAAATCTGCCAGCGTTTTATTTACTACCAGTACCTGCGATTCGTATTGAGGGTGAGAGATATCTACTACATGCAGCAAAACATCAGCTTCCCTTACTTCATCTAAAGTACTTTTAAAACTCTCTACCAAATGATGAGGCAGTTTGCGAATAAAGCCTACCGTGTCACTCAATAAAAAAGGTGTTTGTTCAAATACAATTTTACGGGTAGTGGTATCTAAAGTTGCAAAAAGTTTATTCTCAGCAAATACTTCACTCTTGCTCATTAATGTCATAAGGGTACTCTTTCCCACATTGGTATAGCCTACCAGGGCAACCCGGATCAGTTCCCCTCTTTCTTTACGTTGGGTAAAAGCCTGCTTATCTATTTCTGCAAGGCGTTTGCGTAAAAGACTTATTTTATCTTTTACAATACGCCTGTCAGTTTCAATTTCGGTTTCACCGGGGCCACGTGTTCCCACGCCCCCGCCCTGCCTTTCAAGGTGTTTCCACATTCCCTTTAAGCGGGGTAATATATATTGATATTGCGCCAGCTCTACCTGGGTTTTTGCCTGTGCAGTTTTAGCACGGGTTGCAAAAATGTCAAGAATTAAATCACTCCTGTCAATGGTTTTTGCCTGTAATTCTTTTTCAATATTTTGAATTTGAGAGCCGGTAAGTTCATCATCAAATATTACGAGACTAATATTCCCCTTCCTTAAAATATATTGTTTTATTTCTTCCAGCTTTCCTTTTCCTACAAATGTCCGTGAATCAGGGTGGGTAAGTTTTTGAATAAATTTTTTCTGTACACTTACAGAAGCCGTTTCGGCTAAAAATGCTAATTCTTCGAGATATTCATTTATCTGGGTTTCGGTTTGTCCCTGTTGTACCACGCCTACCAGCAATGCATGATCATGTTCCTGTGTTATTTTCTTTTTTTCAATCATACTTATGGCTTCTTACAATTGAAGCTACTTAATTTATTTTTTAATACCGGGTTTGCAAGATATTATTAAAATACAAACGTCCCGGTAGCTTACCGGAACGCTTTTTATTTATCAGTTTCTTTATTTTTCGTTTAAGGAATGTGTGGCACCGCTTATCCACTTATCAATACCATCACATTTTTTATATTCATCATCTACCCTTATATAATAGGTAGTAATTTTTTTACGAAACCAATCTTCGATGGCCTGGTCTTTTTTTATTTCAAGCGCCCTGGTGGCAATTCGATTATAGTCGTCTTTTAAATTTTCACGGTGTGGTTCGGTACGGGTTTTTAAATACACAATACGCACTCCTTTCTTTCCTCTTTCATCTGTAAACTCTACTGGTTGAGAATACTCTCCTACTTTAAGGGTATTATATACCGGGATCATATCTTTATCTAACTGATCAATGGTTAAATAAGTTCCATTTTGGCCTTGCAGCATACCACCGGTAAATTTGCTGGCATCATCATTACTATACCTGCTTACGGCTGTACCAAAATCCATCGTACCAGCTATCAGGTTTGCTCTTACAGAATCTAATTTATCTACTGCCGCTTTGGTTTCGGTAGATGTGATTTGTGGAATTTTTAAAATATGCCTAACTACCGCATCTTCGCCTGCACGGCTTACCATTTGTATAATGTGATAGCCAAATTTAGATTTAAATGGATTTGATATTTGCCCCACTTTTAAAGAAAATGCTTTTGAAAGCCAGGTAGGATCCAAATCTTTTTGTGAACGGTTTATTTCGTAAGTACCGCCGTTTTGTTTTACACCCGGGTCATCAGAATAAAGTTCTGCCAAATTTTTAAATTCCCTGGAACCAGATTCTATTTGCTTTTTATATTCATTGAGCTGCTCTATCGCATACTCTTCTGCTTCCCTGCTTGCTTTTGGATATACTACAATTTGACCAAGTTCTACTTCGGTTTCGTAATAAGGAAGGCTATCGGTAGGGATAGATTCAAAATACTTACGGGTTTCATTAGGCGTAATTTTTATGTGGCCTACCACTTTATCACGCATGGCCGAAGCTAATTTTTGATCCCGGATGCCGGTACGCTGATCTTCTTTTAACTGGTAGATGGATTTACCCGCTACTCTTTCTAATTCATCTTTGGTGCCATATGCAGAAATATAATAGCGGATACGATTATCTAATTCAGCATCTATTTCATCATCTGTTATGGGCAATGAATCCTTTTCTGCTTGTAGTACCAGGGCTTTTACACCCATCATTTGTTGCAGGGTAAGGCATTTTGCATCCGGTGGAAGTTCCATGCCCTGCCTCCTCATATCGGCCAGGCTGTTTTCTATATCGCTCTTAAGAATAATTTTATCTCCTACCACAGCTACTATCTTATCTACTAACATGCCCTGTGGAGGCTGTGCCATACTTACCAACCCTATTTGAAAAAGAATAGCAGTTAGTAAAAGTTTAATTTTCATGCGCAAAAATCTATATTAAATAAGTCTTCAAAAATAAGTAAGCATACTGTGCAGAAAGAAAAAGGTAGTTTAGTTTAACAAAAAATTACCTCCGCAAAATTTATAATATATAATTATAAAGTCCTTTTTACTTCTACTTCTTCAAATGCTTCTACTACATCGCCTACTTTTATGTCGTTGTAATTTTTAATCACCAGGCCGCATTCCATACTGGTAGATACTTCCTTAGCATCATCTTTAAACCTTTTTAAACTGGCCAGTTCGCCGGTAAAGATCACAATACCATCTCTTACTAACCGGATGCGATTGTTCCTGGCTATTTTTCCGTCCAGTACAAAACAACCGGCAACTGTTGCTTTATCAAAACGATAGGTTTCCCTGATCTCTACATTTCCCAATATTTTTTCTTCTACCGTAGGTTCAAGCATACCTTCCATGGCACTCTTAATTTCTTCGATAGCGTTATAAATAATGGAATACAGTTTAATTTCTATTGATTCTGCTTCGGCTAGTTTAGCGGCTTGTATAGATGGCCTTACATTAAAGCCAATAATGATAGCATCTGATGCATTTGCCAGGGTCACATCACTTTCAGTAATAGCACCTACGGCTTTGTGAATCACTTTCACCACTATTTCTTCTGTGCTTAATTTTTGTAATGAGTCACTCAGCGCTTCTACTGAACCATCCACATCACCTTTAATAATGATATTAAGTTCTTTAAAGTTACCCAATGCCAGTCGGCGACCAATTTCATCGAGGGTAATATGTTTCTTAGCACGCATACCTTGTTCTCTCAAAATTTGGCCACGTTTATAGGCAGTTTCCCGGGCATCGGCTTCATTTTCAAATACCTTAAAAGTTTCACCGGCTTGTGGCGCACCATTTAAGCCTAAAATTAAAATGGGGGTAGAAGGTGGTACTTTTTCTACCCGTTGATTGCGTTCGTTGTACATAGCTTTTATTTTACCAAAGTGCTGGCCGGATACAATCATATCGCCCTGGTTAAGGGTTCCGTTTTGCACTAATATGGTAGCCACATATCCTCTTCCTTTATCCAGCGATGCTTCTATTACAGTACCTCCTGCCATTTTTTTAGGATTGGCTTTCAGTTCCAGCATATCTGTTTCGAGTAATATTTTTTCGAGTAAGAGATCAATATTTAATCCTTGTTTGGCGCTTATTTCCTGGCTTTGATATTTACCTCCCCAGCTTTCTACCAGGATGTTCATACCGGCCAGTTGTTCTTTTATTTTTTCGGGATTAGCGCCATCTTTATCTATTTTATTAATGGCAAAAATCATGGGTACATTGGCTGCCTGGGCATGTGAAATCGCTTCTTTTGTTTGTGGCATTACTGCATCATCTGCCGCTACAACAATTACAGCAATATCGGTAACTTTGGCACCTCTTGCCCGCATCGCTGTAAATGCTTCGTGGCCCGGCGTATCAAGGAATGTTATTTTTCTGCCAAGTTTCGTTTTTACTTCATATGCTCCAATGTGCTGTGTAATACCACCCGCTTCACCAGATATTACATTGGTATTCCTGATATAATCGAGCAAAGAAGTTTTACCATGATCTACGTGGCCCATAATGGTTACAATGGGGGCACGGTTTTCCAGGTCTTCGGGATTGTCTTCTTCTTCCTCTTCTTCAAGTTCTGCTGCATCATCTACACCAATAAATTCTACTTCATAACCAAATTCACCTGCTACCAGTTCAATTACATCTGCTTCCAAACGCTGGTTGATAGATACCATGATACCCAGGTTCATACATTTGCTGATCACATCTGCAAAACTTACATCCATCAGGCTTGCCAATTCACTTACTGATATAAACTCAGTAACCTGTAATTTGTTTGTTTCACCGTTTTCTGCATCTGCATGCTCGGCCATTTCTTCTCTTTTGGCTTTACGGTATTTTGCTTTCAGGCTTTTTCCCCTTCCTCCCGCACCGGCAAGTTTTGCCTGTGTTTGTTTTAATTTTTCCTGAATTTCTTTTTCATCTATAATCTTATCTTCCCTGCGTGCAGGCGCTCCATGTGCGGGCCTTTGTTGCCTGTTACCTCCACCACCGGAACGGTTAAACCCACCGCCACTACCGTGCGAAGGTCCTCCTGTGCCGGACCCTCCCGTTTTCTTTTGTATGGGAATTCTTTTTCTCTTTTGTTTTTCATCATCCCGTTTTGGGCGAGTATCATTATTTAAAGGCAATTCAATTTTGCCCATAATTTTAGGACCGGTAATTTTATCAACCAGTATATTTTCAATTACCGGGGGTAATGAAATTTCAAGTTTGGGAGCTGGTTTGGGCTCCTCTTTAACCGGTTCTGATTTTTTTGTTTTTTCTTCTTTGGCTGTTGATTCTTTTTTGGTTGCCTTTTTTTCTGCTTCTTTTTTTGCTTCCTTTTCAGCAGGTGTATCTTCTTTCTTCTTTGCCGGTTTTTTAGGGCGGGTTGATGATTCTATTTTAGATAAATCTATTTTATCTAATACTTTAAGGCCTTCTATTTCCGGCACATTCACTTTTGTAATTTCTTCGGAAGTTGTTTCTTTTTTATCTTCTGCAATTACTTCCGGTTCTACCGGTTTTTCTTCTACAGGCGCTTCTACCGGTTTTTCTTCTTTTGCTTTTTCCTCTTTCTTCTTAAACGAAAGATCTTCCTCATCTTTTTTCTTACGGGGTTCGGCACTTGCACCTGCACCTTTTGGCAGATCAATTTTTTCAGCCTTTAATTTTGCAGCTTTGTCTTGTTGAAACTCTGCCTGCAAAACAGCATACATTTCCTCTGACAATTTGGTAGTCGGCTTTAAATCGTCTGCATTAAAGTTTTTTGACACAAGGAAATCTATCAGTGTATGTGAACCGATATTAAATTCCTTGGCCGCAGCCATTAACCTGGGTGTATTTACTTCTGCCATTCTAATTGTAGCGGGATACACAAAGTTTTGTATAAGCTGGAGGCGGGTTTTTTAAATAGTATTGTTTGTGTATCCCCTTGCCACCGGCTATGTGAAACAGGCCTTCACCTGGTTATTCTTTATCAAATTCTTCCTGCAGAATTCTTCTTACATCTTCAATCGTTTCTTTTTCTAAGTCTGCCCGGGTTGCCAATTCATCAGCAGGAATATCGAGTACCGAGCGTGCAGTATCGCAACCTACTTTTTTAAGGGCCTCAATTACCCATTCTTCTATTTCATCTGCAAACTCTTCCAGTTTAATATCAAAGTCATCGGTTTGTTCTTCTTCATCTCTAAATACATCTATTTCGTAACCGGTAAGTTCGCAAGCCAATTTAATATTTACTCCCCGGCGGCCAATGGCTAAAGAAACCTGGTCTGGTTTTAAATATACTTTCGCATGATTTTTTTCTGTGTCCAGTTCCATGCTGGTGATTTTTGCAGGCGTAAGTGAACGCTGTATTAATAACTGGGTATTATTGGTCCAGTTAATTACATCAATATTTTCGTTTCTTAATTCTCTTACTATGCCATGAATACGGCTTCCCTTCATACCTACACAAGCGCCCACGGGGTCTATCCTGTCATCGTAACTTTCTACTGCCACTTTTGCCCTTTCTCCCGGGTCTCTCACAATTTTCTTAACGACAATAAGACCATCAAATATTTCAGGTACTTCTATTTCTAATAATTTTTCTAAGAATAACGGGCTGGTACGGGAAAGGATAATTACAGCCTGGCTATTTTTAAGTTCTACTTTTTTTACTACCGCCCGGATGGTTTCTCCTTTTTTAAAAAAGTCAGAAGGAATTTGTTCTGATTTTGGAAGTAACATTTCGTTTCCATCTTCATCTAAAATCAAAATCTCTTTTTTCCATACCTGGTACACTTCTCCGCTCACAATTTCGCCAATACGGGTTTCATATTTTTTGATGAGGATATTTTTCTTCAGATCATTGATGCGGGCGGCCAGTGTTTGTTTACCTGCTAATATAGCCCGCCTGCCAAATTCTTTGTGTATATCTACTTCTTCATAAAGTTCTTCCCCTACCTGGTAATCGGGTTCAATTTTAATAGCATCTTTATATTCAATTTCGGTAAGTGTATTGTACAAATCATCATCATCTACAATGGTACGGCGCCTGAAAATTTCCAGGTCACCTTTCTGATCATTTACAATAACGTCAAAATTTTCATCGCTGCCATACTTTTTGCGGATGAGGGTTTTAAATACATCCTCCATCACCTTCATCAGGGTAGGCCGATCTATATTTTCCGCATCTTTAAATTCCTGGAACGATTCACTCAAATTAATACTTGCCATAAGCTCTCCGGCCACACATGATCCCCCGCCGGAAGGGGGTTTTTATTATTAAAATTGAATAAGAACTTTCGTTTGTTTTATATCTGCAAAAGCAATTTCCATTTGTTTTACCTCCGCTTTTTTTCCTTTGCCTTCGGTAAATTCAAGCTGGATCAATTCAGCTGTCACCTGTATGAGTTTGCCTTCCTGCTTTGTACCATCCTGCAAAACCACTTCTACCATGCGGCCCATATTTTTTTGATATTGCCGCAACATTTTCAAAGGTTCATCAAGCCCGGGGCTGGATACTTCCAAAGAAAAATCACCCTCGGGATACATGCCTGCTTCTTCCATACGTTTGTACAATGCACGATTTATTTTAATGCATTTTTCGATGCCAAGCCCGCCATCTGCATCTAAGAAAATTTTAAAGTTATTAATGGGCTTTATGCGCATGTCCACTAAAAAAATATCCTCTGTAAGCAGGGGCTCCAATAATTGCTTTACACTATCTAATGCGGTATCTGTGCTCATGTACTTATATAAGGGAAGGGAACGATTCCGTTCCCTTCTACTTGTCTTTTTCCGTTTGCAAATATACGGCAGTTACTATGATTTGCCAAAACTTATGGGCTTATTCTTATTTTAACAGAAAAGTATCCCGAAGGTTTTTATTTTTGCAGTATGATCAAAGTATTATTCCAGTTGTTGCTTTTATATATCGGGTATAAATTCATATTTGGTTTTATCATCCCTTTATTTAACAGTACCCGCCAAATGCAGAGTAATATTAAAAATATGCAAGACCGGATGCAACAGCAACAGCGCCAGCAGCAGCAACAACAGCCCCAAAATTCCGGGGAACCCAAAATAAAACCCCGGCAAGAGGACTATATCGAGTTTGAGGAAATAAAATAATCTTTACATTTTCTTGATTGACGGTTACAATCCCAGCAATTCTATCCTTTCTGCAGGTAACATCAAATGCGTTTTAAAGCCGAGTGCTTTTGCCGCATCAATATTATTGTACGAATCATCAATAAACAGTGTTTCTTCACTTTTTAGGCCGGCATCCTGTAATACAAATTCAAAAACATCGGCATTTGGCTTTCGCAGGTGTATTTCATGAGAAAAATAGGCTTTGTGAAACAACATTTCCAGGTTTTGATAACCCGTTTCTTTGGTAATATTGGCAGAAAAAACATCGTAATGGATTTGATTTGTATTGCTCAAAAGATAAATACGATATTGCTTTTGTAACGCCGGCAGCAATTGTAAACTGGCAGTACGGTAAGTTAACAACATGGCATTCCAGGCATCCCTGATTTGCTGCGCTGTAACCGTATTGCCACTGATCGCAATTAATGCATCATAAAATTGCTGTTCGGTAATGTTCCCCATTTCTAATTGCTGAAATAATGGGTCGGCATGATACTGGTTATACCGCTCAGGAATATCATGAAAACCCAGCTCCATAAACCCTTCGATGGTTTTAGGAATATCAATATCATACAGTACGCCACCAAAATCGAAAATTATATTTTTTGGTTTTATCATTTTATTTTTTAAAAAAGGTTTATCAAATATCTTAATTTTCTTAGCTTTGCTGCCCAATTTAGCGATGATGATGCTAAATAACAAAACGGGCCTATAGCTCAGTTGGTTAGAGCACCTGACTCATAATCAGGTGGTCCTAGGTTCAAATCCTAGTGGGCCCACAAAAAAAGAGGTTGCCAAAATGGTGGCCTCTTTTAATTTAAATTACTCTTACTACCAGTTATCGGATATCATTCAAAAATTTTGTAGCTCATTGTAATTGTTTGCATACTTCAAGACATGCAGAACAGTTTGTTCCCTCACCAAATGATTATAACAGCCGGGGTTGTATTTATTAACCCTTTTATTTTACTAACTTGCGCCAGTTTTTCATTTAACCTTTCATTAACCGATGCGGCGGTTATTTTTGCCGCACAAGATTTATTTATGAGAAAAATTGCGCTCTTAGTTTTTGCCTTTGCGACCACTTTACCGGCACTGGCACAGGATAGCCTGCAAAACCCCATACCAGTAAAAAATAAAATGATTGTCAGCCGCTCGGGAGACCACCTGATGTTACAATTAGCCAGCAATAGCTGGGTGGGCGCCCCCGATAGCATCAAGAACAATATGAAAAGTTTCAATCGCAGTGCGAATGTGTATTTCATGTTAAATAAGCCATTTAAAAGCGACCCCCGGTTAAGCTTTGCTTTTGGGCTTGGCATTGGTACCTCTAATATCTATTTTAAAGAAATGGAAGTTGACATCGCTTCTCCTAATGGAGTGCTTCCTTTTGTAATAACACAGGGCCAGGATCATTTTAAAAAATATAAATTAACAACCGCCCTGCTTGAAGTACCAGTAGAGTTCAGGTTTACATCAAAACCAGATGAACCATTAAAGGCCCTCAAATTTGCCATAGGCGCAAAAGTGGGTACCTTACTAAATGTGCATACCAAAGGTAAAAACTTAGTAAGCAGCAGTGGTGCCAACTTAAACAGTTATACCCAAAAGGTATCTACCAAATCTTATTTTAACAGTACCCGCCTGAGTGGTACGTTCCGTGCAGGATACGGGGCTTTTAGCCTGTTTGGTTCTTACGGCTTCACCAATATTTTTAAAGATGGAGTAGCAGAGCCTACCAATTTATTACAAATAGGTTTATGTTTTAGTGGCTTATAAGAATATAAATTTTAAAATAATATACCATGGAACCGTTGCCGGTTCCATTTTTGTTTGGGTGCTTCAATTTCAATAGTTTTGTGCCTCCTCTGAAAAATGGGGAAGCCCTCTATGAGTGATGCAATACAACACGAATGCGGCCTTGCCTTTATTCGTTTACGAAAGTCTTTCAGTTATTTTCAACAAGAATATCATTCAATATTATTTGGTATCCATAAGCTATACCTGCTTATGGAAAAACAACATAACCGTGGACAGGATGGCGCCGGCATGGCTACCGTAAAGCTACATACAGAACCCGGCTATCCTTTTATGCACCGCATTCGGAGTAATTCTTCGCAATCACTCGCCGATATTTTTAGCCAGGTAAATACTGAGATTGCAGAGATAGAAAAACTGCAACCCGAAATAAGAAAGCATCCCGGCCTTATGAAGGGCCATGTAAATATGCTGGGCGAGCTTATGCTGGGCCACTTAAGATATGGTACACAGGGCCGCAACGATATAAATTTCTGCCATCCATTTTTAAAAAAAGATATTATACCGGCACGCAACCTGGCACTGGCAGGTAATTTTAACCTGGTAAATACAGAAGAACTCTTTGGCTTACTTAATATGAGCCCGGGTGAATTTCAACGCCAAAGCGACCTGGCTGCCATGATGGAGGTAATTCATCATTTTTTAGTGAAGGCAGATGAATATCAACCGGGAACGTTTGATATTGCATCGGTACTTAAAAAAGCTGTTTCTTTATTTGATGGAGGCTTTCACTTTGCAGGCCTGGTGGGCAATGGGGATAGTTTTGTAATGCGTGATGCGCATGGCATACGGCCTTCATATTATTATATTCATGATGATTTTATAGCTGCTGCCAGCGAAAGGGCTGCCATACGCACCGCTTTTAATTTAGAAGAAAATGAAGTAAAAGAACTCATGCCCGGATGTGCCCTGATTGTGAATGCCGATGGGTCTTATAAAATAGAACAAATTGTTCCTGCACTGGAACGCAGGGCCTGTAGTTTTGAAAGGATTTATTTTAGCCGGGGTAGCGATGAAAAAATTTACCGGGAACGTATCGCCCTGGGCCATCACCTAAGCCCCATTATCTTAAAAGCCATTGATTACGATTTAAAGAATACCATTTTTTCTTTTATTCCCAATACTGCAGAAACAGCCTTTTATGGATTAATAAAAGGCGCTGAAGATTATTTAAATAAAATAAAAGTAGAACGAATTATAAGCTGGCAAAAAGATTATGATGAAGAAAAACTTACCGAGATGGTAAACCGAAGGGTGAGGATTGAAAAAATTGCGATCAAAGATGTAAAGTTGCGCACTTTTATTACTGAAGATAGTTCACGGGATGAAATGGTGCAACATGTGTATGATATTACCTATGGCACCGTTCGCAAAAACGAAGACACCCTGGTGGTGATTGATGACAGTATTGTACGAGGTACCACATTAAAACAAAGCATCATCCGGATGCTGGCAAGGCTGCATCCTAAGCGTATCATTATTGTATCTTCTGCACCTCAAATTCGTTACCCCGATTGCTATGGTATTGATATGAGTAAGCTGGGCGATTTTGTTGCATTCCGGGCAGCCATTGCCTTACTCAAAGAAAGAGGGCTGGAGAATACACTCAACGAAATTTTAGAAGATTGCAAAACGCTGAAAAGAAATAACCAATTGCATACAGAAAACTTAGTAAGGCTGGTTTATAAACCCTTTTCACCCGAAGAATTGGCAACTAAAATTGCCGAATTGATAACACCGGCTGATTTGAAAATACCGGTACAAGTTATTTTTCAAACCATTGAAACATTGCACGAAAGCTGCCCCGGCAATACCGGCGACTGGTACTTTACAGGCAACTATCCTACACCGGGGGGTAACCGGGTTTGCAATAAAGCTTTTATGAATTATATGGAAGGCAAAAATGAAAGGGGCTATTAATTTAGTTTTGTTTGAAATAAATTAATGAACTACCATCTACATTTAAGTAAAGATAAAAAACTACGGAAGCTGTTAAAATCACAGGAGCCTTATACTTTAATCAAGGAAAAATATATTTACCTGGAACTGTGCAGCAGCATCATAAGCCAACAGTTGAGTGTAAAAGTGGCAAGGGTAATTTATGCCCGGTTTCTTACGCTTTGTAATAAAAAAAATCCGAAGCCGGCAGATATCCTGGCATTGTCAATACAGGAGTTAAGAGGCATCGGCCTATCCAATGCAAAAGCCGGGTATGTTCATAATGTATGTACTTTTTTTATAGCACATAAAATTACCGATGCTCAATTACATAAAATGGAAGATGAAGCAGTGATTGAATTACTTACCCAAATAAAAGGAATTGGCCGCTGGACCATAGAAATGATCCTGATGTTTTCACTGGGCCGTGAAGATGTGTTTGCACAAGACGACCTGGGCATACAACAAGCCATGACAAGGCTTTATGGCCTGGATGGCAGTGATAAGAAAAAATTAAAACAGGAAATGAAACGTATTGCAGAGTCGTGGAAGCCATACCGTACTTATGCATGCCGGCATTTGTGGAACTGGAAAGATAATACCCCCCTTACATAACTCCTGCCGGTAACAGATCAATCATTTTCTGTAACCAATGCTCATCTATTTCATCGAAGTTGTTTAATTCCGTATGATCTGCATCAAACACAGCGATTGTTTTCCCATTGCGAATAATGGGTAATACAATTTCTGATTGCGATAAACTGCTGCAGGCAATATGTCCCGGAAATTGGTTAACATCCGGTACAATTATATTTTGCTGCTGTTGCCATGCCTGTCCGCAAACCCCCTGGCCTTTTTGAATGCGTATGCATGCTACAGGCCCCTGGAATGGCCCTAATATTAATTCACTACCTATCGCCCGGTAAAAGCCTACCCATAACCAGCCAAACTGTTCTTTTAATGCCGCCGCTACATTTGCCATGGCCGCAATAGCATCGGTTTCACCATCTAGTATCGCTTGTACCTGGGGCAGCAATGCCCGATATTGTTCTTCTTTGGAACCCTGTGCAACCTGTAAATCTTCTGACATAATTTAGCTTTAAATTTTATTTATCCATTGGCTTATCAAAGCGGGTTCAAAACCACGCTGTAATAAAAATTGCTGAACCTTTTTTTTCTTAATAAAAATATTCTTTTCGCTTTTTAATGTTTTAAGCTTGCTATTAAATAGTTTCTCCAGGCAAGATTCATAAGAATTGCTGTCAATTTGAGCCAGCCCGGTTTTTATACAATAATCACTCACACCACGGCTTTTAAGTTCTCCTATGATCTTTATTTTACCCCAACCCTTCATCCTGAATTTACCACCGGCAAATGCAATGGCAAAGCGCTCTTCATTCAAATAATTTTCTGCAACCATTTCAGCAACCAATTGTTCCACCTCATTTTTATACAAACCAAAGCTGTAAAGCTTATCCCTCACTTCCTTATGGCTACGCTCCTGGTAAGCACAATAATATTTTATTTTTTGTGTGGCTTTTTCCAAGCCAATATGAAGCGGCCTCATATTGCAAAAATAAATAGGAAAGGCCAATGGCTGATATAGGTAAAATAATTATCTTGCCCATGCAATCTTGTATCTTTGCTTATTAATAAATATATTATATGAAGTTTATTGTTTCTTCGGCTGCATTATTGAAACAACTGCAACAAATTGGTGGCGTTATCAATGCAAACACGGTGCTTCCAATCCTGGAAGACTTTTTATTTGAAATTGAAAAAAACAAGCTTACCGTAGTAGCTACTGACCTGGAAACGGTAATGAAAATACACATGGATATTGAGGCTAAAGACACAGGCAAAGTGTGCATTCCGGCAAAAATATTATTAGACTCTCTTAAAAATATAGCTGAGCAGCCACTTACTTTTAATATTGATAAAAATTTTGGTGTAGAAATTACCAGTGATAATGGTAAGTATAAAGTAATGGGCGAAAACCCCGATAATTTTCCAAAAGAACCTACGGCAGATGAAGCCAATGAATTCACCATGACTTCTTCTCAATTGGTAACAGCTATTAATAAAACCATTTTTGCAGTAAGTACCGATGATCTTAGGCCGGCCATGACGGGTGTGTATTTTGAGTTGGATCCTAAAAGCATCAGCTTTGTAGCCACCGATGCCCACCGGTTGGTAAAATTCACCTATGATGGTATTCATTGCCCTAAAAAAGACGCTTTCATCGTTCCTAAAAAACCATTGTCTTTATTAAAAGGCGCTTTGCCTGATAACGATGATGAATTAAAAATATCTTACAACAGCAATCATTTATTTATTACCCATGGCAGTACCGAGTTAGTGTGCCGGTTAATAGATGCCCGTTTTCCTGATTATAAAGTGGTAATACCAACAGACAACCCGTATAGATTAATGGTAAACCGCAGCGATTTTCAAAATGCATTACGCCGGGTGAGTGTATTTAGTAATAAGAGTACCAACCAGGTGGCATTAAGTATGAGTGGCAGTGAACTTCAATTGGCATCACAGGATGTTGATTTTAGTTTTGAAGGTAATGAACGCATGGCTTGCCAGTACGATGGCGAAGACCTGCAGATTGCATTTAATGCTAAGTTCTTAATAGAAATGCTGAATGGTACCGATACCCAGGATATTAATATGGAACTCAGCACTGCTACCAAGGCAGGTATTATACGGCCTACTGAAGAAGAAGAAAATGAAAACCTGCTGATGCTGGTGATGCCTTTGATGCTGAATAACTAAATCTTATTCTTTATCAGGTACAAATTGCATAGATATTGAATTCACACAGTGGCGTGTATTCTTTGCAGTAAAGCGTTCTCCTAAAAATACATGGCCTAAATGGGCGCCGCAATTGGCACATTCAATTTCTGTTCTTTCTCCATCCGGATCGGGGAGCCTTGTAACAGCACCGGGAATTTCATCATCAAAACTGGGCCAGCCGCAGTGGCCGTCAAATTTAGAATCGGAACGATATAATGGAGCATTGCAACGGCGACAGATATAAGTGCCTTTTTTATTATTTGCCAGCAACTCCCCCGTACCGGGATACTCGGTTCCTTTATCTTCTATTACCCTGGCTTCTGCAGCGGT
>Ga0138256_10004215_pt1 | contig 15296 bp, 14 predicted proteins | sample KNB2016incub_MG_FD_105486 | JGI IMG/M metagenome (GOLD analysis project Ga0138256, IMG submission 105486) | Active sludge microbial communities from wastewater in Klosterneuburg, Austria - KNB2014incub_MG | ecosystem: Engineered > WWTP > Activated sludge > Unclassified | place: Austria... | reverse complement strand
TGGTAGGCCGTGTTGGGCTCGAACCAACGACCAAAGGATTATGAGTCCTCTGCTCTGACCAACTGAGCTAACGGCCCGTCTTGAACGGCCTGCATTCTAGAAGCCGCAGGGCTGCGCCGACTTGGGCGGCCTACTTGGCCGACAGCGCGTTGCCGACCAGCCGTGACGTGATGTCGACGATCTGGATCATGCGGTCGTAAGCCATGCGCGTGGGGCCGATTACGCCCAGCGTGCCGACCACGCGGCCGTCGACTTCGTAGGGGGCGGTGACCACCGACAGTTCTTCGAACGGCACCACCTGGCTTTCGCCGCCGATGTAGATGCGAACGCCCTCGGCGCGGCTGCTGGTGTCCAAGAGCCGCATCAGCTCGGTCTTGTGCTCGAACATGTCGAACAGCCGGCGCAGGCTGCTCATGTCGTTGCCGAAGTCCTGCACGCCCAGCAGGTTGTGCTCGCCCGACACCACGACGTTGTCCTCGCTCTCGGCCAGCACCTCGGTGCCGGCCTGCACGGCGGCCTGCATCAATGTTGCGATCTCGCTGCGCAGTGCCTCGATCTCGCGTTTGAGCCGCTCGCGCACCTCTTCGATCGAGAGCCCGGCGTAGTGCTGGTTCAGGTAGTTGGTGGCTTCGATCAACTCGCTTTGCGAATAGTCGCGTGTGGTGAAGATCACGCGGTTCTGCACGTCGCCGTCGGGGGCAACCAGGATCACCAGCACGCGGCGCTCGCCCAGGCGCAGGAACTCGATGTGGTGGAACACGCTGGCCTTGCGCGGTGCTGTGACCACGCCGACGAAGCTCGACAGGCTGGACAGCAGTTGTGCGGCCTGCGCGATCACGCGCTGCGGTTGGTCGGGATTGAGCTGGCCGCGCGCCACGTCGGGCGACAGCCGCGACATGTCCAGCGGCCGCGCAGTGAGCATGGTGTCGACGAACAAGCGATAGCCGCGTGCGGTCGGCACGCGCCCGGAGCTGGTGTGCGGGCTGGCGATCAGGCCCAGCTCTTCCAGATCGGCCATCACGTTGCGGATGGTCGCGGGCGACAACTCGAGCCCCGATGCGCGCGACAGCGTGCGCGAGCCCACCGGCTGGCCGTCGGCGATGTAGCGCTCGACCAGGGTCTTCAGCAAGCTCTTGGCGCGGTCATCCAGCATGTGTGCATTGTACGAATCAGGGCCCCGCCGCAGGGTTATCCGCGCCGTTTGTGCCCGAGGGCCCTATGGTGTAATGCCACGCATGTCCGAGCGTTTCCGCCACGCTGCCATCGTCGGCAAGTACCAGGCACGGGGCATTCGCCCGGTACTGGAGGAGCTTGCCCACTTCCTGGTCGGGCTGGGCCTTGAGGTTTCGTTCGAGCGCGACACTGCGATTGCCACCGGGGTCAGCGACTTTGACGTCGTGCCGGTGGATCAGCTGGGCCAGCGCTGCGACCTGGCGGTGGTGTTGGGTGGTGACGGCACGATGATCGGCATCGCGCGCGAGGTGGCACGCCACAACGTGCCGCTGGTGGGCATCAATCAGGGCCGGCTGGGCTTCATCACCGACATCCCGCATGGCCAGTACCGCGAAGCGCTGGGCTCGATGGTGGCCGGCGACTACGAGGAAGAGCATCGTTCGATGCTCGAAGGCAAGGTCTGGCGCGACGGCGAGCCGATCTTCGAGGGCCTGTCGCTGAACGACGTGGTGGTGTCGCGCGGCGGCACGGCCAGCATGGTCGAGCTGCGTGTGGACATCGGTGACGACTTCGTGGCCAACATGCGGGCCGACGGCCTGATCGTGGCCTCGCCCACTGGATCGACGGCCTACGCGCTGTCGGCGGGCGGGCCGATCCTGCACCCCGGCATCGCCGCCTGGGTGCTGTTGCCGATTGCCAGCCACACGCTGACCAACCGCCCGATCGTCCTGCCCGATCTTGGCGAGATTCGAATCACCGTCGTCGCCGGGCGCGATGCCTCGGCCAACTTCGACATGCACAGCATGGCCAGCCTGCTGCACGGCGACCAGGTTCGCGTGCGGCGTTCGGCGCACAAGGTGCGCTTTCTGCATCCGCGTGGCTGGAGCTACTACGCGACCTTGCGGCGCAAGCTGCGTTGGTACGAAGGCGTGGTGTAGGTCGAGGTGACGACGTCATGCTGCGCCGCCTGACCCTTCGCGACGTGGTCATCGTCAGCCAGCTCGAACTCGACTTCGAGGCCGGCTTCACGGTGCTGACCGGCGAGACCGGCGCCGGCAAGTCGATCCTCGTCGATGCGCTGCAACTGGCGCTGGGCAACCGCGCCGACGCCACGCTGGTGCGTGAAGCCGCCGTGCGCGCCGAGGTCAGTGCCGAGTTCGACGTGCCGCCCACGCTGGTGCCCTGGCTGGCGGACGCCGATTTCGCGGCTGCCGACGGCCTGCTGCTGGTGCGCCGCACAGTGGACGCCCACGGCAAGAGCCGAGCCTGGATCAACGGCAGCGCCGCCACGATGGGCCAGCTGCGCGAGATGGCCGAGCACCTGGTCGACATCCACGGCCAGCACGCCTGGCAGGGTCTGACGCGCCCGGCCACGGTGCGCGCGCTGCTCGACAGCCAGGCCGGCGCCGACACCAGCGCCTTGACCGCTGGCTGGCAGGCCTGGCGCAGCGCACAGGCGACGCTGGATGCGGCCCGCGCCCGGCGCGACACGCTGGAGCGAGAGCGTGAACGCCTGGCCTGGCAGATCGGCGAGGTCGACAAGCTGGCACCCGGCACCGACGAATGGGATGCGCTGAATGCCGAGCACCAGCGCCTGGCCCATGGGCAGGCGCTGCTCGACGGCGCACGCACGGCACTGCAAGCGCTGACCGACGGTGACCCGGCCGCCGATGGGTTGCTGGGCCGTGCCCTCGATGCGGTGGACGAGGTGGCGCGCTACGACGCCGACATCGCGTCGGTGGCCGAGGTGATGCGCGCCGCGCAGGTGCAGCTGCAAGACGCCGCGCACAGCCTGCAGGCGTATCTCGGGCATCGTGATCCCGATCCCCAGCGGCTGGCACAGCTTGACGACCGGCTGGCGGCCTGGGTCTCGCTGGCGCGCCGCTATCGCCGTGCGCCAGCCGAGTTGCCTGCCTTGCTGGCCGCCTGGAAGGAAGAACTGAAGGCGCTGGACGCGGCCGCCGACCTGGATGCGCTCGAGCACGTGCAGCGGGCTGCCGAACAGACCTGGCGCGACGAGGCACGGCGCATCAGCGCCTTGCGCGCCAAGGCTGCGCCGCGGCTGTCGGCCGCGGTCACGCAGGTCATGCAGCAGCTGGGCATGGTCGGCGGCCGTTTCGAGGTGGCGCTGCTGCCGCAGGACACGCCGCAGTCGTTCGGCCTGGAGTCGGTCGAGCTGCGCGTGGCCGGCCACGCCGGCAGCAGTCCGCGCGCGCTGGCCAAGGTGGCTTCGGGCGGTGAACTGTCGCGGCTGGCGTTGGCGATTGCGGTGACCACCGCGCGCGGCGGCAGCGCATCGACGCCGACGCTGATCTTCGACGAGATCGACAGCGGCGTGGGCGGCAGCGTGGCCGACAGCGTGGGCGCGCTGATGAAGCGCCTGGGCGCTTCGGTCCAGGTGCTGGCGGTCACGCACCTGGCGCAAGTGGCGGCCTGTGCCGACCATCATCTGGTGGTGTCCAAGGCACTCAAGGGCAAGGCCACGGTCAGCGACGTGCAGCCCGTGGCGGCCGACGAGCGCGTGGCCGAAGTGGCACGCATGCTGGGTGGCGAGCGCTTGTCCGGTGCCGTGCATGCGCGGGCCCTGCTCGATCGCGGCGCGCAGGCGCAGGTCTCGAAATGAGCGACTGGACACCCCTGGACCTGGCGTCGGCGCGCGACGAGGTCATCCTGATCACCGGCATTTCGGGCTCGGGCAAGTCGGTGGCGCTGCATGCGCTGGAGGATGCCGGCTACTTCTGCGTCGACAACCTGCCGCCCGAGTTGCTGCGCGACTTCATCCGGCTGGAGCACCAGCGTTTCACGCACCGGGTGGCCGTGGCGGTGGACGTGCGCACGGCCGGATCGCTGCCGACCTTGTTGCCACTGATCGAACAGCTGCGCGCCGAGGGCCTGAGTGTGCGGCCCTTGTTCCTGGACGCCAGCACCGACGCGCTGGTGCGGCGCTTCTCCGAGACGCGGCGCCCACATCCGCTGTCGACTGCGCCGGTGGGCGAAGACAACGCACGCGCACTGATCGAGGCCATCGAGCTCGAACGCGAGTTGCTGGCCGATCTGCGCGACATCGCCACCGTGATCGACACCAGCCAGTTGCGCCCTTCGATGCTGCGCAGCTGGGTGCGGGCGATGGTCGGCGCGCGCGAAACCAGGTTGACCCTGGTCTTCGAATCCTTCGCCTTCAAGCACGGTGTGCCGCTGGACGCCGACTACGTGTTCGATGTGCGCGTGCTGCCCAATCCCTTCTACATCCGCGAATTGCGACCGCTGAGCGGGCGCGATGCCAAGGTGGCCGACTACCTGGGGCAACAACCCGAGGTGAATGCGATGCTCGACCAGATCGAAGGCTTTCTGGCCAACTGGCTGCCGGCTTTCGAGGAAGACCAGCGCAGCTACTTGACGGTGGCCATCGGCTGCACCGGGGGCCAGCATCGCTCGGTGTACGCGGTGGAAATGCTGGCGCGGCGATTCGAAGGCCGCCACGCCACGCTGGTGCGCCACCGCGAGCTCGAATCGCGTGATTGAGATGCCAGGTCCGGCCGTCGGGGCCGAATTGCTGCCGCTGTTTCCGTTGCAGGCCGTGCTGTTCCCGGGTGGGCTGCTGACGCTCAAGGTCTTCGAGGCCCGCTATCTCGATCTGGTCGCACGCTGCATGCGCAGCGGGCAGGGTTTCGGCGTGGTCTGTCTGCGCCAGGGCGCCGAGGTCGGCCGCAGCAAACGCCCGACCTTGTTCGAAAGCGTGGGCGTGCATGCGCACATCGACGAGGTGGACGGCGATCAGGCCGGCATCCTCAAACTGCGCTGCACCGGGCGCGAGCGGTTCCGCCTCGAAGGTGCACCGTCGCAGCAGGCTGACGGCTTGTGGCAATGTGCGATCGGCGAGGTCGAGGCCGATGCCCGCGAGCTGCCGGCTGCGGCGATGTTCGAAACCGTGAAGGCGCTGTCGAATGCGATCGCCACCTTGCGCGAGCGCGGACAGCTGCCCTTTGTCGAGCCGTTCCGACTGGACGATGCCGGCTGGGTGGCCAACCGCTGGTGCGAGCTGCTGCCGATCCCGCTGTCGGCCAAGTACAAGCTGATGGCGCTGGAAGACCCTGCGGTGCGCCTGTCGGTGGTTGATGGCTATCTGCGGGACAAGCAGGTCGTGCGTTAGGTCGAAGACCTTCAAACGGCCACTGAGGGATCTGCTGCTGTCAGCAGCCGCCGCAGCGGCGTCGGAATCCCCATCGCCAGCGCGGCGGGCGGTGTGACCCAGCGGCCATCGGGCCAGAGTTGCTGCAGGCACACCGCGGCCGCCTTTGGCAGGCGCGCCGGCAGCGGCCAGTGCAGCGGCGCCAGCGTCCAGTCGAGGTGCGTCAGCTTGTGCACGAAGGGCGCCAGCGGCTGCGGCTCACCGGGCAGACTGCTGAGCGCCTGCAGGGCCTCGTCCACCGCATCGAACTCCGGCAAGCTCCACAGGCCCGCCCACACCCCTTGTTCCGGTCGCGGCACCAGCCACACCTGGCCCTTGTGGGTCAACCACAGCCAGGCACTGTGGCGCACGCTGCGGCGCAGCTTGCGCGTCTTCAGTGGATAGGCCTGCACTTGTCCCAGCGCGTTCGCGCGGCAGACGCTGGCCACGGGACAGGCCTCGCAGCGCGGCGCCCGGCTCAAGCAGACGCTGGCGCCCAGGTCCATCAGGCCCTGGGTGTAGGACTCAATGCCCTGCGCGGGCAGCAGCGACGCGGCCAGTGCCCACAAGCGCTCGATCTCGGGCGCGCGCGACAGGTCGCCATCAAAGGCAAAGGCGCGCGCCAGCACGCGCTTGACGTTGCCGTCGAGGATGGCCACGCGCTCGCCGTGGCAGAAGGCCGCGATTGCCGCTGCCGTCGATCTGCCGACACCCGGCAGTTGCTGCAAGCCTGCGGCCGAGTCGGGAAAGCGGCCACGATGGGACAGCACCACGGCCTGGGCCGCGCGGTGCAGGTTGCGTGCACGGCTGTAGTAGCCCAGGCCGCTCCACAGCGCCAGCACCTCGTCCTGCGACGCGGCCGCCAGCTGCTCCACGGAGGGAAAGCGGTCGAGAAAGCGGGCGTAGTAGTCCAGGACCGTGGTGACCTGGGTCTGCTGCAGCATCACCTCGGACAGCCACACGCGGTATGGATCGCGCGTGCCTTGCCACGGCAGCCGATGACGACCATGCACACGCTGCCAGCGCATCACCTGGTCGGCAAAGGACGATCCAGTACCGGCGCCCGCCGGGCGCGGGCTCACACTGCGGCCTGCGGACTCACCGCCTCGGGTCGGATTGGCGCTGTCGGGGCCCGGGCGTGGGCTCTTGCCAGCACCTCGTCGGCGCGCGTGTCCAGCAGGCGCTGCAGTTCGGCCAGCTGCGTGTCCTGCGTTTCGACCTCGCCGATGCGCTGCTCGAGCTCACCCGCCGCCGACTGAATGCGCTGCAGGGCCTCGCGCCGCTGCTTGAACGCGCGGCGGCGGTCGCCCAGTTGCTGGTCGACCTGGTTCGACGCTGTGCGGCTCCACAGCTCGAGTTCGCTGCAGGCACTTTCGAAGACCACGCGCAGCTTGGACATCAGCATGCGGCGGAACTGCTCCATGAAGCCCGGCGAGGCCATGCGCCAGGCCTGCAGCAAGCTCAGGTAGTGGCTGTAGTTGTGCTCGATCAGGTCGAGCTCGCGCGCAAAGCGCTGCAGCTCGGGCTGCGCTTGCTTGGCAAAAGCAAAACCGTACTCGGCGTTCAGCGCCATGAAACTGGCGTCGAGCATCTCGCGGATCTCGTCGGCCTGCTGCTGCGCCGAACCGAGTGCGGCCTTCAAGCGGCCGCACAGCGTGACGAACGCCGCCTTGCCACCCAGGTTGAAGGGGCGCGCGCCCATGGCCGACTGCATCGCCGTGACCTCGGATCGCAACACCATGTTCGAGATGCGTGCCAGTGCCGACTTCAGCATGCGCTGCTGCACCGCGCGCACGGCCTGCAGGCGGGCAATGCAACGTTCGAAATCGGCCGATTCGGCGTCCACACGTTGCAGCATCAGCCGCACCTTGCCACCGCTCTTGCCGCGCAGACCCTTGAGCTCGAGCATCTGCTCGTTCTGGTGGCGTCGGTTTTGGCCGATGCGGCGCGTGGCCACCTGGCGAACACGGTTGACAACGGCCGCGACACTGGCTTCGAGCAGCTCGCGCTGGCGCGGCAGCAGCCCGGTGGACAAGGCATCTTCCAATTCACCCAGGTTGCTGCGCTCGAGGTTGCCTGCACTGCCCGAAACACGGGCGGCCAGGCCTTCCCGGGCCGACAGCGCAAACACGCGGCTCGCCGGCAGGCCCAGGGTATCGGCCACCTTTTCGCGCTGCTTGCTGATCTGCGCCTGCACCTCGGCCTCGGAGCTCAAGGGGTCGTAAAGGGCGTCGATCTTGTTCAGCACGACATAACGTTCGAGCGCATTCGACGCCAGATGCTCGCGCCAGATTGCCAGGTCGGACTTGGTGACGCCGGTGTCGGCCGCCAGCACGAACACGGTGGCATGCGCGGTGGGCAGCAGCCCCAGCGTCAGCTCGGGTTCGGCGCCGATGGCGTTCAGCCCCGGGGTGTCGATGACCACCAGGCCGCGGCGCAGCAGCGGATGCGGGTAGTTGATCAGCGCATGCCGCCAGGCAGGCACTTCCACCGTGCCGTCGGCGGCCTGAGGCGGGTTGTCATCGGCCTGTTCGTCGCTCCAGAATCCCAGCGCCGTTGCAGTCTCGACGCTGACGCGCTGCGTGCGTGTCACCGCCTCGAGGGCGCGCGCCAGCGCTTGCGGGTTGTCGATCTCCAGCGGCACGTGCTGCCAGGGTTCGTCGCGCTTGCGCAGGTCGGCCAGTGACAGGCCGCGCAGCCGCGTCTCGATCGGCAGCAGCGACAGCCGGGCCGGTGCGCTGGCGTCGTGGAACAACTCCACCGGGCACATCGTGGTACGCCCGGGCGTGGCGGGCAGCACGCGGCGGCCCGCGCCGGCGAAGAAGATCGCGTTGATCAGTTCAGACTTGCCGCGCGAGAACTCGGCCACGAAGGCCAGTACCAGACGGTCGGACGCCAGCCGCTCGCGCAGGGCGGCCAGGGCCGCCGTCTGGGGTTCGTCGATCAGTTCATGGTCGACGAGAAAGCGTGCCAGGACGGTGACGGCGCGATCGACATCGGCGCGCCAACCGGCCAGTTCATCCAATCGGGTGACGATCGAGCTGTGCATCTAGGGGGCCATCAAGGGCTGTTGATCCTAGCGCAAGGGCTTCGGGCAGCTTGGTCAAAGTGCAACAACCCGATCGACGGTGTGCCGACCTGGCGCCATGATTTCACGTGCCGCGTCCGGCCGCACAGCCTGTGCCTTGGCCAGGTTGGCGCTCAGCGGCGCTGGCAGCGGGGGCAGAAGTAGCTCGAGCGCTGGGCCTGCACGATGCGGCGCAGCGCCGTGCCGCAAGTGCCGCAGGGTTGGCCGGCACGGCCATAGACGGCGGCCTGCAACTGATACGCCCCGCTCGAACCATGGGCATCGCGAAAGTCACGCAGGGTCGAGCCACCGAGCTCGAGTGCACGGGCCAAGGTCTGCCGCAACGCACCGAGCAGGCGTTCGGCACGGGGCCGGCTCAGCCGATCGGCGGCCAGTCGCGGATCAATGCCCGCCAGGAACAGTGCTTCGCAGGCGTAGATGTTGCCGGCGCCGACGATCAGGTCACCGGCCAGCAGCACCGACTTGATGGGGCTGCGCCGGCGCTGCAAGGCGGCATGAAAACTCGCCGGGGTCAGCGCCGGGTCGAAGGGTTCGGCACCCAGCCCGCCGAGCAGCTTGGCGGCAGGGTCTTCGTTCAGCGCGTTCGACCACACCACGGCGCCAAATCGGCGTGGATCGGTCAGGCGCAGCAGGCCACGGTCGGTGTCCAGGTCGAAGTGATCGTGCGGCCCTGGCGGGCGCTCGTCTGGTAGCAACGCCAGCGACCCCGACATGCCCAGGTGAAGCAAGATGCCGGCGCCGTCGGCGGGCGCCCGCTGCAAGGGAAGCCACAGGTATTTGCCCCTGCGCACGATGGGGCCGATGGTGCGCCCTTGCAGTTGCTGCGGGTCGATGCCGAGCGGCCAGCGCAGCGGCTTGCCCAGGCGCGCGTTGCGTACGCGGGCCCCGCGCAGCGGCCCGTCGATGCTGCGTCGCGTGACCTCGACTTCGGGGAGTTCGGGCATCGGGCCATTATGTGAGAATGACTTTCAACCCCCACGGGAGCCAGTCATGCCCAAGCGTTGTCGACGGCGGTTCGCCGGGCCCGCGGCAATGGCCGTGGTGCTGTTCAGCAGTTTTCCGGTGGCGGCGCAAAGCGCGCCCGCGCCAGCTTCGGCACCGCTGAATTCGGCGCTCGACGCGCCCTTGTTCTACCAGCTGCTGCTCGGCGAAATGGAGTTGCGCGAAGGTCAGCCTGGTAATGCCTTCGAGGTCATTCTTGACGCGGCGCGGCGCACGCGCGATGAGCAGCTGTTCCGGCGTGCCGTCGACATCGCCTTGCAGTCGCGCGCCGGTGACCAGGCCCTGATCGCCAGCCGCGCCTGGCTGCAGGCCCAGCCGCGGTCGCTGGATGCGCTGCGCATGCAGTTGCAGATCCTGTCGGCGCTGAACCGCACCGCCGACGCCGCCGAGCCCTTGAAGAGCCTGCTGGCGATGACGCCCGACGCCGAGCGCGCCAGTCTGATTGCGGCGGTGCCACGCTTCCTGCAACGTGCGACCGACAAACGCCAGGCGGCAAAGTTGGTCGAATCGCTGCTCGAGCCCTACAAGAACAGCGCCGACCTGCGCGTGCCGGTGCTGGTGGCGTCGGGCCGGGCTTGGGCTGCGGCCGACGATGGCGCGCTGGCGCTGTCGCTGGCCCGCGAGGCTCATGCCATCGATGCGGCTGCACCGGGCCCGGTGTTGCTGGCGCTGGATTTGATGGCCAAACAGCCCGAAGCCGAGCAACTGGTGTTGTCGCAGCTGGGCAGGCCGAACGTCGAGCCGGCGATGCGCCTGGCCTACGCACGCAACTTGATGGCGGCGCAACGCCTGGTCGACGCCGTTGCGCAGGTCGAGCGTGTCACGACGGAAAGCCCCGACCTGGCTCAGCCGTTCCTGTCCCTGGGGGCGCTGCAGCTCGAGTTGCGGCACCCGGTCGCGGCCGAGACCGCGCTGCAGCGCTATCTGCAGCTGGCCGGGACCGGATCGGCGCCGGTTCCCGCGGCGACGGCCGAAGGCGGCGACACCGATGACTCAGATGCCGATACGTCGTCGCGACAGGGTGTGATCCAGGCCTGGCTGATGCTGGCCCAGGCCGCGGAACAGCGTGGTGACTTCAAGGCGGCAGAAACCTGGCTGGGCAAAATCGACGACCCGAAGCGGGCGCTCGAGGTGCAGACACGTCGCGCAACGCTGATGGCGCGCCAGGGCAAACTGGCCGAGGCACGCGAGACCGTGCGGCGTGCACCCGAGCGTGAGCCGGGCGATGCGCGCGCCAAGCTGCTGGCCGAGGCCGGGGTGCTGCGCGACGTCAAGCAATGGGGCGAGGCCTTCGAGGTGCTGGGCAGTGCCGCGAAGCGCTTCCCCGACGACAGCGATCTGCTTTACGAGCAGGCCATGGTGGCCGAGAAGATGGACCGTCTCGACGAGATGGAGCGTCTGCTGCGCCGGGTGATCGAACTCAAACCTGACAGCGCGCAGGCGCACAACGCCTTGGGCTACTCGCTCGCCGACCGCAGCCAGCGCCTGCCCGAAGCGCGCGTGCTGATCCGGCGCGCGCTCGAACTGTCGCCAGGTGATCCTTTCATCACCGACAGCCTGGGCTGGGTCGAGTACCGGCTGGGCGAGCTGGCTGAGGCGACAAGGCTGCTGCGTCAGGCTTATGCGGCGCGCCCCGATGTCGAGATCGGCGCCCACCTGGGTGAAGTGCTCTGGGCCGCTGGCCAGGTCGAAGAAGCGCGCCGGATCTGGGCCGAGTCCAAGGGCCGCGACGCGGCCAACGATGTGTTGCGCGAGACCCTGGCCCGGCTCAAGGTCGAGCTGTGAATCGCATGCTCGTTCGCGCCGCGGGGCTGGCACTCGCGGTGGTCGGCCTTGTCGGCTGCGCCACGCGGCCAACCGCCGACGCCGGCATGCCCTGGACCAGCGGTCGGCTTTCGGTGCGCGTCGAAGCTGCGGCCGCGCAGCCGGCGCGCAGTGTCAACGCCGACTTCGATTTGCGCGGCGATGGTGAACGCGGCGAATTGCGCTTGAGCTCGCCGCTGGGCACCATGATCGCCGCTACCCGCTGGGCGCCGGGCGTGGCGGTGCTGGACCAGGGGCAGGGGGAGGTCCGCTACGCCGACCTCGACAGCCTGTCTCGCGACGCGCTGGGTGAGGTGCTGCCGCTGCGTGCGTTGCCGGACTGGCTGGCCGGCAGGCCCTGGGCCGGCGCTGCCAGCGTGATGCAGCCGTCGGGTTTCGAGCAACTGGGCTGGACCGTGTCGCTGTCGTCGCTGGGTGAGGGACTGATTGCTGCGGTTCGCGAGACACTGCCCCGGGTCGTCGTGCGGGTGCGCCTGACGCAGCCAGGTTCATGACACTGCGCGCCTTATACGATCTGCCGGCGCCGGCCAAGCTCAATCTGTTCCTGCATGTCGTCGGCCGCCGCGCCGATGGCTACCACCTGCTGCAGTCGGTCTTTGTGCTGATCGACTGGGCCGACACCTTGCACGTCGAGCGCCGCGACGACGGACAGTTGCACCGTCACGACCTGGGTGCGGCTCTGCCTGGTGACGACTTGAGTTTGCGCGCGGCGCGGCTGCTGCAGCAGGAGAGCGGCTGCAGTCTGGGCGCCGACCTCAGCATCGACAAGCAACTACCCTGGGGTGCCGGCTTGGGCGGGGGCAGCTCCGACGCCGCCACCACGTTGCTGGCGCTGAACCGGCTGTGGGGCCTGAACTGGCCGCGTTCGCGTTTGCTGGCCCTGGGCGCCAGGCTCGGCGCCGATGTGCCGTTCTTCATCGGCGGGCGCAACGCCTTCGTTGAAGGGGTCGGTGAGCGCCTGATTCCGATCGTTTTTCCCACGCAGCACTTTGCGGTCGTCAAGCCGGCGGCGTCGCTCGCCACGGCTGCCGTTTTCGCCAGCCCGCTGGTCAGGCGCGACACGGAAGCTGCTATACTCGCGGGCTCTTTCGATGACGCTTGTGATCCAGAAGCGGGCTTGCGGGGGTTGACTGACAGGGTCGTCGGTGGTTTCGGCCGCAACGACCTGCAGGCAGCGGCCGAAGCCCAGTGCGACGAGGTGGTGAAGGCGGTCACCTGGGTGCACACCCGATTCGGCAACAGCCGCATGACGGGCTCTGGCAGTGCGGTGTTTGCGAGAGTCGGCACTGGTGACCAGCCCGTGGCGACCTTTCCGGCGGGGCTGTTGCCGCCGGGTTGGGTCGGTCGTTTGTGCCGCAGTCTGGACCGGCATCCCTTGTGGGGCTGGGCCTGCTGAAACGGTTTATGGGCGACGGGCCTGTTCCGCCGCCTGTGTAGGGGAGTCGCCAAGTTGGTCAAGGCATCGGATTTTGATTCCGACATGCGAGGGTTCGAGTCCTTCCTCCCCTGCCACCCATCCTGACGAGGCAGTCCCTCGGTCGCACCTTCGACGCACCGTCCTCAAGCCCGTCCCGGAGAATCCATCGTGCTGTTCAACACCGTGCTGTTCACCGGCAACGCCAACCCGGTGCTGGCGCAGGAGATCGCCACGCACCTGGGCATCGAACTCGGCCGCGCGATGGTGGGTCGCTTTTCCGACGGTGAGGTCTCGATCGAGATCCGGCAGAACGTCCGTGCGCGCGATGTCTTCGTGGTGCAGCCGACCTGCTCGCCGACGAACGAGAACCTGATGGAACTGTTCATCATGGTCGATGCGCTGAAGCGGGCCAGCGCCCGCCGCATCACTGCGGTGATTCCGTACTTCGGCTATGCACGCCAGGACCGCCGGCCGCGCAGCACACGCGTTCCCATCAGCGCCAAGGTGGTGGCCAACATGCTGCAGACCGTGGGCGTTGAACGTCTGCTCACGATGGACCTGCACGCCGACCAGATCCAGGGCTTCTTCGACATCCCGGTGGACAACATCTATGCGTCGCCGGTGCTGTTGTCCGACTTGAAGAGCCGCAAGTACAACAACCTGGTGGTGGTGTCGCCCGACGTCGGCGGCGTGGTGCGTGCACGTGCGCTGGCCAAGCAACTGGGTTGCGACCTGGCCATCATCGACAAGCGCCGCCCCACCGCCAACGTGTCCGAGGTGATGCACGTGATCGGCGAGATCGAGGGCCGCAACTGCGTGATCATGGACGACATGATCGACACCGCGGGCACCCTGGTGAAGGCCGCCGAAGTTCTGAAGGAGCGTGGCGCCAAGCGTGTGTACGCGTATTGCACGCACCCGGTGTTCTCGGGCCCGGCGATCGAACGGCTGACGAATTCGTCCATCGACGAGGTCGTGATCACCAACACCATTCCGCTGTCCGACGCGGCCAAGGCGGCAAAGAACATCCGCCAGCTGTCGGTGGCCTTCCTGTTTGCCGAGACCATCCGCCGCATCAGCGACGGTGAGTCGGTGACCTCGCTGTTCGCCGAACAGAACAGCAACTTCTAGATGGAAGAGCGGGCTGCATTCGCGGCCCTTTTCTGTGAGCCCTGGTCGCGGGGCTTCTTTTGCAACCTGGAGAAACCATGAAATTCACCGCTTACGAGCGTACGCTGCAGGGGACCGGAGCGAGCCGCCGCCTGCGCAACGCCGCCAAGGTGCCCGGTATCGTCTACGGCGCCGGTACGCCCGCCATGATCGAGCTCGATCACAACGCCTTGTTCTTCGCGCTGAAGAAGGAGGCCTTCCACAGCTCGATCCTCGAGATGGACCTGGCCGGCAAGTCCGAGAAGGTGCTGTTGCGCGACTTCCAGATGCACGCCTGGAAGCCGATCGTGCTGCACATCGATTTCCAGCGTGTGGATGAGACCACCAAGCTGCGCAAGAAGGTGCCGCTGCACTTCATCAACGAAGAAACCTCGCCCGCGGTCAAGACCGACCACTGCCTGGTCAGCCGCGTCGCCACCGAAATCGAGATCGCCTGCCTGGCCTCGCAACTGCCTGAGTTCGTGACCATCGATCTCGGTCAACTGGTCAAGGGTCAGTCTCTGCACGCCAGCGACCTGAAGCTGCCCGACGGCATCAAGGCGGTCAAGCATGGCACGCTCAACCCGGTGATCGTGGCGGTGACCACGCCGCGTGTGGAAGAAGAAGTCGCACCCCTGGCCTTGGTGGCGCCCGCCGACAAGGACAAGGGCAAGCCCAAGAAGAGCGAGAAGCAGAACAAGAAATAAGCCGCCGCACGGCTGAAAGCACCGATCGAGGGCCCCCACAACGGGGCCCTCTTTCTTTGTGCCGCCACACCCCCGGCCGTGGGACGACCCGATGAAAGCCGCTACCCATAATCGAGCCCATGATTCGACTCTTCGTCGGCCTGGGCAACCCGGGCCCTGAATACGAGGCCACGCGCCACAACGCCGGGTTCTGGTGGGTGGACGCGCTGGCGGCAAAGCTTGGCGCGCGCATGTCGGCCGAGCGCAGCTGTCACGGCCTGCTGGCGCGCGTGAATCGCACCGACGGTCCGCTGTGGCTGCTGCAGCCCATGACTTACATGAACCGGTCGGGCCAGGCGGTGGCGACGCTGGCCCGGTTCTTCAAGATCGTGCCCGAGCAGATTCTGGTCGTGCACGATGAACTCGACATCGCTCCGGGGCTGGCCAAGCTGAAGTTCGGCGGCGGCAGCGGCGGCCACAACGGCTTGAAGGACATCCACGCGCAGCTCGGCAGCGCAGACTACTGGCGGCTGCGGTTGGGCATTGGCCATCCTGGCATCAAGGCCGAGGTCGTGGACTACGTGTTGCGCAAACCCGCGCCCGAACAGCGCGAAGCCATCCTGGCCTGCATCACGCGCACGCTGGACGCCAGTGACGACCTGATCACGGGCGACATGGCGCGCGCCACGATGAAGGTCCATGCCGGTCCGCAGCGGCCCAAGCCGCCGCGCCCGCCCTCGGCGACGCCGCCACCGACACCAACCGGAGGTTCAACATGAAGATCAGTCA
>Ga0138256_10004213_pt1 | contig 15303 bp, 11 predicted proteins | sample KNB2016incub_MG_FD_105486 | JGI IMG/M metagenome (GOLD analysis project Ga0138256, IMG submission 105486) | Active sludge microbial communities from wastewater in Klosterneuburg, Austria - KNB2014incub_MG | ecosystem: Engineered > WWTP > Activated sludge > Unclassified | place: Austria... | reverse complement strand
GGGATCGCTGGCGCGCTGGCGGTCGGCGGGTTGCTGCGCGGTGTGGTGTACGGCGTGAATCCCGCCGATCCCGCACTGCTCGCGCTGGTCACGGTCACGCTGCTGGCGGTGGCGGCGGCCGCGAGCTGGATCCCTGCCCGGCGCGCCGCGTCGGTCGATCCCGTGGTGACGTTGCGCGACGAGTAGCTGCCACCAGTTGGTCCTGCCCTTACGCAGCCCGGAACCCCGCAGCACCCCGCAGCACCCCGCAGCACCCAGCGGCGCCTAACGGCCGTCGCTGGTCGCCGGCTGGGCGCTCGCCATGGCGAGCAGCTTGCGCACATCGGCGACGATGGCCACGCGCAGCGTCCCTTGCGGCGCCTCATAGCGGCGCAGTTCCTCAGCGGCCGCCCGCGCCCAGTCGGCCGGGGCAACGCGCCCGGCCGTGACAAAGCCTACAGCCTCGGTCCCGATCACCGCGGTTCGGGCCAGGGCGCGGGCGACCGGGAGCGCCTCAGCCAGCGTCGGCGACGTCGCGGCCAACGCCTCGACGCGCGGGAGCAGGAGGCTCCACCGTTCGAACACGACCAGCAGCGAGTCACGGGCCGCGACATCCTGGGGATCGAGCGCGAGTCGGCGAACCAGGCGTTCGATCATCCACCGTCCAGCCGGATCGGGGCGCGCGGCGTCGACCAGCCGAGTGAGCGGGTGCAGCTGGTTGGTGGACCGTCCGTTGGTCGCCTGTCCGAATCGTGGAGGCTGCACCGCGGTGAAGAGCGACTCGATGGGGGCCGTCTCGACGCCAGGTGCAATGCGCGCCAGCAAACGCGCCGAGTGGCTGCCGACTCGCACCCCCATCCCCTCGAGGCGATCGGCGAGGATGTCGAGCCGCCGGTACATCTCCGCCACGTCCGTCACCTCGCGCGGCGACCAGAGCCGCTCGGCGACGGCCCCTAGGCGCGGCCATATGCGCGACTCGGCCGTCTCGTCGGAGACGAACTCCGCCCACATGCACGCCTCGCCCCCGAGGACCAGCGCCCGCTGCGCCGGCGTGAGCTCGTCGAACTGCGGCACCGGGTCGACCGTGTAGTAGTCGCTGGCCGGCTTCATGTAGTCGAGGTACCACGGGGCCGAGAGCAAGGCGGCGAATCCCTGCCTGGCGCTGTTGGCGAGGTACTGCACCCCGCGCCAGGACTGGACGACGGTCTTCGCCGGGAGGTCGGGGTGCAGGATCTCATCCCACCCGATCATGCGCTTGCCATGGCGCACAAGGATGGCTGACAGGCGCCGGTTGAAGTGCGCCTGCAGTGCGGCATTGTCCTTGTAGCCGTGTCGTGTGCGCCAGGCGACGATGCGCGCATTGCCGTCCCAGTGCTTCGCTTCCACCTCATCGCCCCCGATGTGCCAGTACGGATCGGGAAAGAGCGGCACCATTTCGGCGATGAACTGCGCGATGAACGTGTAGGTCTCCTCGCGCGTGGGATCGAAAATGGCGTCGGCGCCGCCCCACTCGCGCCGGATGGCGATCGGGGGAGCCTTGGTCGCGTACTGCGGATAGCCGACGAACCAGGCCGTGGTGTGGCCAGGCATGTCGAACTCCGGCACCACCCGGATGCCCCGATCGCGCGCGTACGCCACGATCTCGCGCACCTGCGCCTGGGTGTAGAACAGCCCATCGCTGCCGCGCTGGTGGAGGAGGGGGAACCGTCGGCTCTCGACACGAAAGCCCTGGTCGTCGCTCAGGTGCCAGTGAAAGACGTTGAGCTTGACCAGCGCCATCCCGTCGAGCGTGCGCTTGAGCTGCTCGAGGGGCATGAAGTGGCGCGACACGTCGACCAGCAGGCCGCGCCAGGGAAAGCGTGGGGCGTCGTGGATCTCGAGGGACGGAAGGAAGAAGGAGCCGCCATCGCCCTCGACCAGCTGCAACATCGTTTCCAGCCCGCGCAGCGCCCCGACCACCGTTGCGCTGCGCAGGGTGGCACCCTGCGACGTGATGACGAGCGAGTAGCCTTCGACCTCCTCGATCCCCTGCACCGTCATCCCCGCACCGGCTACGTCGATCGTGATGGCCCGCGCGGCCGGCACGCGTGCGGTGTCTCGGGCAGCGCCCGTTACGGGCTGCGAAATGCGCTGCGCCAGACGCGACTGGGCGCGCTCCACCGCGCGGCGGAGTCGGGCATCGGCGAAGCCGGCAATCTCAAATCGGGTTGTACTGTCGATCGTCAGGCGCCCATCGGCAAGCCGCATCGACGACGGCACGGGAAGCAGAGACGACGGCTGCGCCGACGCCGGCAGTGCCATCCAGAACGCGAGGGCCGCCAGCAAGCCCCGTACGCAAGTCAACATGCCACAAAGCTGCGCGTCGCCCTCCCTCCCAACCAGTGTGCCCCGACCATATCGCCCCCACGATAGCTCCGGTATTATCTCCTCTCCCGTCCCCCGTCCCCCGTCCCCCGTCCCTCCTCCATGTCCCTCACCACGCTGGACTGGCTGATCGTCCTCGTATCGATCGTCGTCAGCTTCGTCCCCGCGATCATCCTCGCCAAGCGGGCCGGCAGCAGCACCGCCGAGTTCTTCACGTCGGGACGCAGCGCGCCGTGGTGGCTGGTGGGGGTGAGCATGGTGGCCACGACCTTCTCCACCGATACGCCCAACCTCGTGACGAATTTTGTGCGCGAGAAGGGAGTGGCGAACAACTGGGCGTGGTGGTCGTTCCTGCTGACCGGGATGATGACGGTCTTCTTCTACGCCCGGCTCTGGCGTCGCTCCAACGTCCTCACCGACCTGGAGTTCTACGAGATCCGCTACTCGGGGCGGGCCGCGAGGATTGTTCGCGCATTTCGCGCGGTGTACCTCGGATTCTTTTTCAACCTCGTGATCATGGCCAGCGTGAACCTCGCCGCGGCCAAGATCGCGAACGTGGTGCTGGGCTGGCCCATGTGGCAGACGCTCCTGATCTGCGCCGGGTTGAACGTGGCGTTCGCCGCCACCTCGGGATTGTGGGGGGTCCTGGTCACCGACTTCATCCAGTTCGGCATCGCGCTCGCGGGGGCCTTTGCGGCCGCGTATTTCGCCGTACAGCAACCCGAGGTGGGCGGTCTGGTCGGGCTGTTCGAGAAGATTCCACAGCAGACGTTGCACCTCCTCCCCGACTTCAGCGACTGGGGGCTCACCCTGTCGGTCCTGGTCATACCGCTCACGGTGCAGTGGTGGTCGGTCTGGTATCCAGGGGCCGAGCCTGGGGGCGGGAGCTACATCGCCCAGCGCATGCTCGCCGCCAAGAGCGAGAACGACGCCCTGGCCGGGACGCTCTTCTTCAACTTTGCGCACTACGCCATCCGCCCGTGGCCGTGGATCATCGTGGCGCTGGCATCGATGCTCGTCTTTCCCGAGTTGAGCGACATTGCGCGCGCCTTTCCGTATGTGGACCCGAAGCTCATCGGGCACGACATGGCGTACCCGGCCATGCTCAAGTTCCTCCCCGCCGGCTTCCTGGGGCTCATGATCGCCGGCATGCTGTCGGCCTACGTGTCCACCATCTCGACGCACCTCAACTGGGGGACCTCGTACCTGGTGCACGACGTGTATCGGCGCTTCATGCGCGCCGACGCCACCGAGGCGCACTACGTGATGGTCGGACGCTTCATCACGGCGCTGCTCATGGTCCTGGCCGCGCTGCTGACCTTCGTGCTCGACTCCGCACGCCAGTCGTTCGAGCTGCTCATGTCGATCGGGGCGGGAACCGGGTTGCTCTACCTCCTGCGCTGGTTCTGGTGGCGGGTGAATGCGTGGTGCGAAGTGGTGGCCATGATCACCTCGTTCGCCGTGGCGTTCGGCTTCTTCATCGCCACCAAGTCCGGCGTCGGCGTCCCGTCGCACATCTCGCTCATCATCGGCGTCGCCGTCACGACCGTGGCGTGGATCGCCACAGCCTACATCGCGCCAGCAACCGATCGCACGGTCCTCGAGTCGTTCTACCGCCTCGTGCGGCCGGCGGGAGCGGGATGGAACGCGATCCGGGAAGGGACCGGCCTGCCGGCCTCGCCCGATTCGCTCCCCATGGCCATGCTGGGATGGGTGCTGGGGTGCGCCTTCGTGTACGCCGCCCTGTTCGGCGCGGGGAGCTTCCTGTACGGGAACACGACGCAGGGAATGGTCTGGGTGGCCGTCTTCGCGGCGAGCGGCGCGGGACTCGCGCGCATCCTGCCGAAGATCTGGCGAACGGCAGGATCGTGACACAGCGGGCGACCACACGCGCGGTGATCCTCGCCCGTGGCCTTGGCACGCGCATGCGAAAGGGCGACGACGGCGCCGCACTCGATTCCGAACAGGCGGCCGTCGCCGACGCGGGGGTGAAGGGGATGATCCCGATCGGGCGCCCCTTCCTCGACTTCGTCATGAGCGCGCTGGCCGATGCCGGCCTGACCGACATCTGCCTGGTGATCGGGCCGGAGCACCAGTCGGTGCGCGACTACTACGACTCGATCGACCTGACACGCGTGCGCGTGCACTTCGCGGTGCAGGAGCAGGCGCGCGGGACAGCCGATGCAGTCGCCGCGGCCCGCGAGTTCGCCATGAACGACACGGTCCTGGTGCTGAACGCCGACAACTACTATCCGATCGACGCCTACCGCTCGCTGGCCGGCCTTGGCCGCTCCGGGCTGGTCGGGTTCGATCGCGCGGCGCTGATCGCCGACAGCAACATCCCCGAGTCTCGCATTCGCAGCTTTGCCCTGATCGGCGTCACCCCCGACGGCGCGCTGTCGGCGATCGTCGAGAAGCCCGACGAGGCGACGGTCACCCGCATGGGGGCCGATGCACCGGTGAGCATGAACCTGTGGTCGTTCACCCCGGTGATCTTCGAGGCGTGCGCGCGGGTGCGGCCCTCGGTGCGCGGGGAGCTGGAGCTGCAGGATGCCGTGCGCATCGCGATGCACGACCTAGGAGAGCGCTTCGAGGTCGTTCCGTGCGCCGCCGGCGTCCTCGACCTCTCCAACCGCCGCGACATCCCCGCCGTGGCCGAGCGATTGGCGGGAGTCCTCGTCTCGCTGTAGCGGCCGCCGATAACCACCCGCATGCTCGCCGACTAGTTTTCTCCGCATGAAAGACCGCGACCAACTCGTGCGGATGGGAATGTCGCCGACGCAGGCGACGGCCAAGGCGTCCATGCTCGCGGCGTGCGACGAGGCGCTCGATGTCCTGGGAAGCTCGGCGCAACGCTGGTCGGTGTGGGTTCCGGGGCGCATTGAGCTGTTGGGGAAGCACACGGACTATGCGGGCGGCCGCTCGCTGCTGTGCACCGTAGAGCGCGGCTTCGCCGTGCGGGTCGCGCTGCGTACCGATGCGCTCATCCGCGCGGTCGACGTGACCAGCAAGTCGTCGTACGTCACCGCGCTCGACCCCACGGCCGACACGCCCGAAGCGGGATGGGGCAACTACGTGGCGACGGTGGCACGACGACTGGCGCGCAATTTTCCCTGCGCCCGGTGCGGGGTCGACCTGGCCTTCAGCTCCGACCTGCCGATCGCGGCCGGCATGAGCTCGTCGAGCGCCCTGATGATCGCCGTCTTCGTCGCGCTGGCCAAGTCGAACGACCTGCGCAGCTCCGAGGAATTCCGTCGGGCGATCTTCTCGCGCGAGGAGCTGGCGTCGTACCTGGGGACGGTGGAGAACGGCGAGTCGTTCCGCACGCTCGAGGGAAACGTGGGCGTCGGAACGTTCGGCGGCAGCCAGGACCACACGGCGATCATGTGCGCCGAGTCGGGGCACGTGGTGCAGTACTCGTTCAGCCCCGTGCGACGCGAAGCGGCGTACGTGTTGCCACCCACGCACACCTTCGTGGTGGGCGCCTGCGGTGTGCTCGCCGAGAAGACGGCAGGGGCGCGGGAAGGCTATAACCGCGCCGCGCTCATGGTGCGGCACCTGCTCGCGTCGTGGAACGAGGCCACCGGACGGCAGGACGCCACGCTGGCCGATGCGGCGCGCAGCGCGGACGACGCGCGCGACCGCTTGCGTGGCGTCGCGACGCTCGCCGCCACCCCCGACTTCTCCGGCGTGGCGTTAGGCAACCGGCTGGAGCAGTTCCTGCTCGAGAGCTTCGAGCTGATCCCCGAGGCGGCGTCGATCCTGGCGCGCGGCGCGATCGGCGAGTTGGGAGCGGTGGTGGACCGCTCGCAGGCGGCAGCCGAGCTCTGGCTGGGGAACCAGATCCCCGAGACGATCGCGCTGGCGCGACTCGCCCGCGAACTCGGGGCAGACGCCGCCTCGTCCTTCGGCGCCGGGTTTGGCGGGAGCGTGTGGGCGCTGGTTGCAGTCGGCGACGCCGAGGCCTTCTCGCACGAGTGGGCCGCGCGGTACGCGAAGGCATTTCCGGGGGCAGCGGCGCGCTCGATCTTCTTTGTCTCGCCGGCGGGGCCCGGGGCGAACCAGTTCTAGCCGCGCGGGGCGCGCCCGTGGAACACTCGGCCCGGTGTGAGCGGGTCAGGGATTGAACGAAACGCCGAGCCCGTAGTACCGGATGTCGTCGCGGTAGAACTGTCCGTACGGCGATGGGCCCGAGTAGTACTGCGCCAGGATCATCCAGCGGCGCCCGGAACGGTCCAGCTCCACGCGACGGGCGATGTCGATCCCGGCCGTGGCACTCATCGCAGGCCGGTCCACGTTGCCGCTGGTGGCCTTCACGTCGACCGCAGCGATCGGGCGGATCGAGGCGATGCTGCCAAGGGAGAAGAGGACCGTGGCCGGCCGAAGTTCGCCGCCGGCGTGCAGCACGTGTCGCTCGAGGTCGGCGGGGCTGCGGTTGATCAACGACTCTCCGCCGCCGTACACGCGCAGCGCTCCCATGTCGAGCGAGAGGAGGAGCTCGACCGCCTCGAAGGACAGGTTCTCACGCGAAGGCGATGGATCGTCCGGACGCAGGAGGAACTCGTCGCCGAGGTGCGAACTCTGGTGGTAGATCCGGGCCCGTCCCGACACGGCGCCGTGCCGGAACGTGATGGGGAGCCCGACGACGTAGTCGGCGTTGAGCAGGTCGTAGGAGGAAGAGCCCAGGTCAAACTGGGCGAAGACCCCCGCCGAGAGCGCGAACTGCACGCCGTCGTTGGGCCGCGCGCCGTTCCAGCGACCGAGGCCGAGCGCGTCGCTGATGCCGACCGCGCCGACGTCGGTGTCGAACGTCGACTGCGTGGTCGGGTTGAGCTTGGTCGCGCGTCCACGCAGGTAGCTGGCGAAGGAACGCACTGCCTTGGGGTCGGCGACCAGGGGACAGAAGACGTCGCCCTGCGGGAGCCCCACGTAACCCGAGGACTCGGCCGTCGGGATCCCGACGCCGCAGGCGGTGGACGGTAGCGACTGCCCGCTCGCCTTCTGCGCGGTTGCGACCCACGCCAACAGCCCTGCCAGTACCACGCCGATTCTGCGCATCGTCTCTCCGTTGCTCGCGACCTTGGCAATGTGCCCTCGGGGCGCGCGCGTGGGCCAGTCGTGCGGGATCCTGTGCGGGAGGTTCGGTCGCTTCAACGGCTGGTCGACCTGCGCTGCACTTCGCCGTCCTCATCAATACCTAACGATCGTTCTCGGCGCGACCGAATGCGCGCCTGCTCGACGAGGTCGGCGACTACCCGCCCTACTCGCCCATCGCGAATCGGCAGCGGGGTCGCTCACCGTGGTCACATCGCTGGATCGCGGTGGCGCCGGCAACATCGGAAACGAACGACTCTACGGCGGTGCAGACCTCGGGCCGGCTCGAGACGGCGCGTCCAAGCGGACAACCGTGCCCCTGAATGACGAGCCCCTCGTCGGTGCGGGTGACCTCCACGTCGCCGCCGAGCGCGATGAGTGCGGCGGCGGCGGCTTCGATACGCTGCTCCACCGTGCCGCGCGCCTCGCCGCCGATGGCCCGTGCCAGGCGATGTCCGACCTCCTGCAACATCGCCTCGGCTTCGGGACCCGGGGTCGACTCCAGAAGCACATCGACGAGCGCCACCAGCACGGCGGGATAAGCCCTCGACGCCACTTCGTCGGCGGCGGGGTTCAGGCCATACAACACGGCGGGTTTCCCGGCCCCGGGGGTGCGTCTCACCCCCTCGACTCGAACCAGCCCGTCGCGCTCCAGGATCGCGAGATGTGAACGCACCGCGTTATCCGTGGTGCCGACCGCCGCTGCCAGTTCATCGACCGTGCGCTGGTCGCGTCGAAGGAGCGCCACAATCTGTTCACGCGTCCCTGTAGCCATGGAGAAAGCTCCGGCTGTGCCTGGCTGAAATGGTCGGCCCGAGGGCACGACCTGCCCGGGCATTCAGTGTTGGCAATATCGCAAGAATGCGACATTTGGCAATTAAGTCAAATAAGTCATTGACAAATACGCTCTACAAGTGAAGCTTCTCCTCACACCCGTTGTCCTCCCGAATCCGGAGACTTATCCATGCTCATTCAAACCACTACGTTGGCCGCCCTCGTGGCCGCCGCCGTCCTCTTCGTCCCATCGCCGACCGCGATCCGGGACGGTGCGACCGACCCGCTGTCCGGGGCAGACGCGGCGCCGAGCCTTCAGGTGCAAACGCTCGACGATGCCACCATCGTGGCGATTTTCGACGCCGCCAACACGGCCGACATCGAGACGGGGAAACTGGCGGCGAAGCAGGGCGCCTCGAGCGAGGTCCGTGCCTTCGGCGCGATGCTCGTGCACGATCACGAGCAGGTACGGCAGATGGGACGCGATCTGGCCAAGAAGCTGGGTGTGACCCCGACTCCTCCGGCCGACGACGCGGGCGCTCGTGCGCACGCCGAGGCGATGACCCGCCTGCGCGCACTCTCTGGCGCCGACTTCGACCAGACGTTCCTCGCCCACGAGGTGTCGTTTCACACCGCCGTGATCTCGGCCATCAATACCACCCTCATGCCGGCCATCATGAACGCTGAATTGAAAGCGCTGGTGACCAAGGTCGCACCGGCGTTCGAGGCACATCGGCGCGCTGCCGCCGACATGGCCAAGCGACTCGCCACGAGGGGGACCCAATGAGGTGGCGAGGCGTTGACGTCGCCTCCGCCAAGCGGTTCGCCCTCGCCCTGTCGATCACGGTCGCCGCCTGCAGCGACGGCGGCCCGGCAGGTTCGGCACCGGAGGTACTCGACCCCACCATGGTCGCCGAGGGCAAGGAAATCTTCCGGCACGACACGTTCGGCGATGAGAAATACTGGACCGACACGCTCCGTATGCACGAGGTGATCCAGGCGGCGGTCTCGCCACGAGCGGCGTTAGGCGTGGGGCTCAAGGTGGACGCGGCGGCGCTTCCGGCGTCCGTGCGCAGCGCCCTGGCCGCCGGGCAGGTCGACCTGGACGATCCGGCCGTGACGGTCACCCTGCTCAAACTCGATGCGGTGGTCGGACTGCGCGGGAGTGTCGCCTCGATCGGCGGGGGCGACTCGCTGCTACGCGTGGGGATCACCTGCGCGCTGTGCCACTCCTCCGTGGACAACTCGCTCGCTCCGGGAATCGGGAATCGGCTCGACGGCTGGGCGAACATCGACCTGAACCCGGGCGCGATCGTCGCGCTCTCTCCGGCGGTCGATGCCGCGACCAAGGCGGTGCTCAACGGCTGGGGGGCCGGGCGCTACGACCCGCGCATCAATTTCGACGGTCTCAATACTCCGATCGTGCTGCCGCCGATCTACGGACTGAACGGCGTGGCCAAGGAGACGTTCACGGCCGAGGGGCCCGTTTCGTACTGGAATGCGTACGTCGCGGTCACGCAGATGCATGGGCAGGGGAACTTCAGCGACCCGCGTCTTGGGGTGGCGATCGTGCAGTCGCCCGACCTGGTCACCGCGAAGCTGCCGGCGTTGCGTGCCTACCAGTTGAGCCTCAACGTGCCAGCGCCACCCGCAGGGAGCTTCGACGTCGCAGCGGCAGCGCGAGGAAAGGAAGTCTTCGCCGGCGCCGGCACGTGCGCCAGCTGCCATCAGGGGCGGCTGTTCACCGACATCAATATCGGTCGGATGCAGGCCCCGGCGGAGACCGGGATGAGCGGGGCGTACGCGGCGCGCACGTCGCAGAAGCAGTATCGCACGACCCCGCTGCGAGGGCTCTTCCAGCACGCCCCGTACTTCCACGACGGGAGCGCGCCGACATTGACCGCCGTGGTCGAGCACTATGATCGGGTGCGCAACCTCAAGCTCACCGCTGCGCAGAAGCACGACCTGGTGGAATACCTGAAGACACTGTGAGGCGATGCGGGTCACCGTGGCGCGCCGGAGACCGACATCCGGCGCGCTTCGCGATTGTGATCCGTCGCGACCGGTCGTTTCCTCCAGCGCGACCGCGAGGAGCGTGACGACCGCTGGACGTTCGCTATCCGGCAGTGGCCCGCACAATGCGCGTCGTGACGGAGAGTTGCCCCACGTGGCGCATCGCGTGCTCCGCCCCGTGCACGAGGCAGCCGATCACGGTCGAGGGGAGTTGCGCGCGCCCGACGGCTCGAAAGTCGCCGAGCGTCGAGGGGTCGACCGCTCGCAACTCGGCGATCGCGGCATTCACCCGGTCACGCACGGCCTGCAGGATCTCGTCGATCTCGGCTTCGGTCAGCTCGGCGCCCTCGTGCTTCAGCGCGGCGAACTGCGCGTCGCAAAGTTGCGCACCACGGGCGTACGTGAAGAGGCGATCGATGACCCCCGCGATGTGGCGTACGTGGAAGGCGGCCGATGCCACACCAGACGGTCGGGCGTTCCACTCGTGCAGCGTCAGCGGCCCCACCAGTTCGGCCACGCTGTCACGGACCTGCAGCAGGATGTGCGCGACGGGTTGCAGGACGGCGGGGACGCCATCGACGGGGCCACGCTGCCACCATTCGGTGTTGGACATGTCGGTGCCGAATACGGTTTGGAGTGAGGAGTCTGGCACGGTGTGGTGTGGGGGGGCATACGGGACAAGGCGAGCACGCCCGGTCCCCCCAAGCAGCCTAACGGCACGGGCTGAGACGTGCGATACTATGGCGGGTTTTCAACGCCGGCCAGCCACGTTCCGATCCGGCGCGACCAGATTCCACCCTTTCGCCCCCCTCCGTCCGATGCCACAGTCCTCCCTCGCGCTCGGCGCAATGCTGCTGTTGGCGCTCGTTCCAGCAAGGGCGCGGTCACAGTCCGTCGCCTCGCACCCGCGCGTACAGGAAGCGGTCGCTGCCTACGAGAAGTGGCTCGACGGCGAGCGCGCCTTCCGTCGGATCCCGGGCATCTCATCCGCGCTCGTGGTCGACCAGGAGGTCATCTGGCAGGGCGGGACGGGCTACGCCACCCTCGAGGGCAAGTCACCCGCCACGCCGAGCACGATCTACAGCGTCTGCTCCATCTCGAAGCTGTTCACGAGCATCGCCACGTTGCAGCTGAGGGACGCGGGGAAGCTGCGCCTCGACGACCCCGTCTCGCGCCACCTGTCGTGGTTTACCCCGAAAACGCGTTTCCCGGACGACGGGGCGATCACGATCGAGGGACTGCTCACGCACGCCTCGGGGCTGCAGCAGGAGCTGGCCGACACCCTGTGGCTCGAGCCGCAGATGGCGTTCCCGACCTTCGAGGAACTGCGGACCGGGATCGCCGGTCGCGAAGTGTCGTACAGACCGGAGCGCTACTTCCAGTACTCCAACCTCGGCTTCACGCTTGCCGGCGCCGTGGTGTCGGCCGCAGCAGGTCAGTCCTACGACGAGTACGTCCGCACCCGCATCCTCTCCCCACTCGGCCTAACGAGTACGTGGACCGAACTGCCCCCCGCCGAGCGCGGCCAGCGGCTCGCGACCGGCTACAGTGGCATCGACCGCGACGGCAATCGCCACGTCATGCCGTTCTACCAGACGAAGGCCATGGCCCCCGCCGCCGGATTCGCGTCCACGGCGCTCGACCTGGCCAAGTTCGCCGCATGGCAGTTCCGGTTGCTGGAGCAAGGGGGGACTGAGATCCTCTCCGCCCCGACGCTGCGCGAGATGCAGCGCGTGCACTTCACCGATCCGGGGTGGACCACGACGTGGGGGTTGGGCTTCTCGGTGTGGCGTCGCGGGGAGCGAACTTTTGTGGGGCATGGCGGGAGCTGTCCGGGCTACCGCACGCAGCTCACGCTGCAGCCCGACGACAAGATCGCCACCATCGTCATGGCCAACACGTTCGATGCTGACGCCGGCGCGCTCGCACAGCAGGCCTACGAGTTCCTCGGTCCTGCGGTCAAGGAGGCACGCGCCGACTCGGCGCGGAAGATCACCGCGGCTGATCCCGCGCTCGACCGTTACCTCGGCACGTACTGGAGCTTCGGCGGCGAGATGGAGGTGATCCGGTGGCAGGGGGGGCTGGCCACCATGCAGGTCCCGAGCGAGTCACCGGTGAAGTCGATCACCAAGTACCGGAAGGTCGGCGAGCACACCTTCCGGGAGGTTCGCTCCGACGGCGAACTCGGCGAACGCATGACGTTCGACCTCGGGCCGGACGGCAGGCCCACACGTGCGCGCACGAACTACCTCATGCGCAGGCTGCGCTGAGGCAGGTGGGGCGCTCGGCGCGACTGGCCACCAAGCCGAAGGCGCCCCACTCCCCGACCTAGAACCTCGCCGCCAGGAAGAGGCCCGCGTCGTTGTAGTCGACCCAGTTGCCCTTGTGCCAGACGCGGATCTTGAGCTGGGCAAGGTCCGCGTCATCGGCCATGCGCAGGCTGTAGACGCACTGCTGCACCTGTTTCGCTGTCGGCTTGTAGTGTCCGCTGGCGTTGTCGATATGGGTGATGTAGCCGGCCTGAAAGCAGATCTCACCCGCCGAGATCACGTCGGCGCCGGCGTTGAGGCTCGAGTGGTTGTGCTGGATGTCGCCCTGCGTGGTGAACTTGCCGGAGTTTGTGTTGAATCGCATGTCCGGCTGCATGGTGACGAGATTGCCGTACTTGTCCATGGCGTAGATCTCGTTACCGGCGCTCGTGTGCGGCAGCCCGTCCTTCTTGTAGAAGCGGCCGCCGTCGCACCACGTGAGGAACCGCTCCACGCGGTCGGTCTTGCGGAGGAAGTTGACGTTCGGGCTGTTCTGGCCGGCCAGGTCCTGGGCCTGCTCAAACACCGTGTTGAACTCGTTCTCGCTCAGGGCATGAATGTCCTTGGAGAGCAGGAGCTTGAGGAGCTTCTCGTCGGTGACGAGTTGCCCCAGCGTATCCTGCACGTTCAGCCCATCGGCGACCTGCTGCTTGTAGTTGGCCCTGAGGCTCTTGGCCGAGTTCACGATCTCGCTGACGAAGCTGCCGCCGCGCGGCGCGAAGCGGGCGTCCTTCCCGCCGTCGCTCCCCTTCTTCATCGACGCAAACTGCTTGCGCTCGAGGTGATATCCCTTCCCGAGCGACTGCAACCCCTTCCGGGTGCCCGCTCGCTTGTGCTTCTCGTAACTCAGCGACGCGCGCTCCACGGTGTTGGCGTCGACGCCTAGCGCGTTCAACTCCTGCTTGACCTGCCCGACCAGGGATTTCACCGCCTGCAGGCGCAGGTTGAAGTTGGCGGTCGGGTGATCCTTGTGCTTGGAACCCTTGTCCCATCCCCACGCATGGGCGGCCGTGAAGACCGCGATGAGTTTGGCTGCCGTAAGGCCGCCGTCACACGCTTGCACGCGGTCGCCCAGCGCCTTCAGCCGTTTCCCCCGGCCGCACTTGGGGATGTCGGTCGCGTCGTAGAACTCCTGGTAGCTCATCATGGGGAGTGTCGCTCGCTGGTGAGGTTCTCGTCGCGCGCTCGCGCCGGGGGGCGCCAGATTGGCCTGGCTGGGCCGGGGGAATGGAGGAGTCTGGATGCGCCAGGACGGGGAATCGATTGCGGGAACCCCAAGCCTCGGCGAGCGCGCGGGTGGCGAACTTGTCGACCCGGGTGGCATGTCGCAAGACGCGCTGGCGATGCCGCGCGCGGGCTCGGGCACCGGCGCAGGTGGCGCCGGAGCGCGGCACCGATGGTTCGCGCGTCGGTGGCCCGTTGCCCATACTTGCGTGTACGCGCCTGTACGTCCCCAGCGTCGCCGCACGCCTCACCACCGTCGTCACCCATCGCACATGTCTCCCAACGATCCCTCTCGCCGCGACCTCCTCAAGGGTGCGGCACTCGCCGGTGCCGGGCTGGCGTTCGGCTCCGGTTCGCTTCATGCCCAGCCGAACGGCGACGCATCCACGCCTCCATCGCTGCTGGAGCGCCCGTCGGCAGCCGCAACGATGGCCGGAGTGCCGTTCGAACAGCGCGACGTCGCCCGCATCGCCATCGTCGGGACCGGACTGCGTGGGCGTTCGGTGCTGCATGAGCTGATGGGGGTGCCCAACGTGCGCATCACGGCGCTGTGCGACACCGTGCCCGAGAAGGTGGAGATGGCGGTGCAGGTGATGCGAAAAGCAGGGCACGACTACGAGCCTGCGCGATTCACCTCGGGACCGAATGCCTACGAGGCGCTGGTCAAGCGCGACGACATCGACCTGGTGTACACGGCGACTCCGTGGGAGTGGCACGTCCCCATCGTGCTGGCGGCGATGAACGCAGGCAAGCACGCGGCGACCGAGGTGCCGGCGGCGTACACGCTCGACGACTGCTGGAAGCTCGTCGACACGTCGGAGCGCACCCGGCGGCACTGCCTCATGATGGAGAACTGCAACTACGGCTACAACGAGTTGCTCGTCCTGACGATGGTGAAGGCCGGGGTCTTCGGCGAGCTGCAACACGCCGGCGCCGCCTACAACCACGACCTGCGCGCCATCCTGTTCGAGAACAAGGACGAAGGATTGTGGCGGCGGCGGCATCACACGCTGCGCGACAGCAACCTGTATCCCACCCACGGACTGGGGCCCGTCGCCTTCATGCTCGGCATCAATCGCGGCGACCGCTTCGACTACCTCGTCTCCATGAGCAGCCCCGCCCTCGGCCTGGCCAAGTGGCGCGACGATCACGAGCCGAAGGACTCACCGAAGTGGAAGGAGCGCTATGTCGCCGGCGACCTCAGCTCGTCGCTGATCAAGACCGCAAAGGGGCGCACGATCCGCCTGGAGCACGACGTGTCATCGCCGCGCCCGTACTCGCGCATCAACTCGATCCAGGGGACCAAGGGGATCTTCGAGGACTACCCGGCGCGCATTTATGTCGAGGGGGAGGGGGCAGAACACCGCTGGGCGTCCATCGATAGCTACAAGGCGAAGTACGAGCACACCCTGTGGCGCGAACTCGGCGCCAAGGCCAGCAGCGGCGGGCACGGCGGGATGGACTACGTGATGGCCTATCGCCTGGTGCAATGCCTGCGCGAAGGGCTGGTCCCGGACTTCGATGTATACGACGCGGCGGCATGGTC
>Ga0138256_10004212_pt1 | contig 15304 bp, 8 predicted proteins | sample KNB2016incub_MG_FD_105486 | JGI IMG/M metagenome (GOLD analysis project Ga0138256, IMG submission 105486) | Active sludge microbial communities from wastewater in Klosterneuburg, Austria - KNB2014incub_MG | ecosystem: Engineered > WWTP > Activated sludge > Unclassified | place: Austria... | reverse complement strand
ATGAACTTTGAGGGTGAAGCCTGGAAGTGATCACCTGGCCCTGACGACTAAAAGTTAAATTGAGTTCCTGGTCGCGGGAAGGCAGGGTAAAATAATAGTTCCTGTCCTGCCTGGGGTCTACCGGTTCTTCGTTTACTTTGATCAATACATCACCGGGTTGGATATCAATTCCTTTTTTGTCTGCCGCGGAGCGCCTGGTTATCCTATTTACAGTATATGGGTTAAGGGGTTCAAACACGATCCCTGTCTCCATGGTTTGGTTTTGTAAATGAATAGTTTCATCATCTCCAAAGGTGCCAAAGCCCTGATGAGAAGAATTTAATTCACCCAGCATATCGTTTAACAGTACCCTTAAATCACCGCGGGAATTGAGGTAGGGCAGGTACCGCTTGTATTGCTCCCTGGCCTTAGTCCAATCCAGACCATGAAATTTTCCATCGTAAAAATTTTCTTCCATCTGTGCCCAGGCTTCATAAAACATCTGGTTAAATTCTTCAGACAGGTTCTTTCTGAATTTATAGCTGATGTTTATGGGTTCTGTTTTGTTAGCCTCCAGATTTAATTTGTGAATATTGCCGCCATGGAGGGAATACAGTTTATCGTTTACCTCCACGATATCAAACCCAAAGGAATTGTCTGTACCAGCTATTTTCTCGGTTTTGTTTTGCTCGAAGGGTTCAATAATGGTTTTCCAAAGCGCTGTCTTTCCTTCACCGTGATTGCTCAAAAACAAAACGGTGGTCTTATCCCCTTTTTGGTATAAAGCCTGCAAAAACTGAGCCCCCAGGGACGGTCCGATCTGTTCGATCCTCTCCATGATCCGGTCGGTATTGATCAGGATGGGTTTGATGCTGTCTGCTGCTGATTTTTTGGTGGTATCTTTTTTTTGTACAGAAAATAATTCGTCATACTTATCCATTTTGAAAGGGGCGTCCCAGTTTTCCAAAGGCAGCCGGTATACCTTAGCATCGGGTAATCCAAAAGGATATAAAGGTTTTAAGAGCTGAGAAATAAAATAGATATACTTGCCATCCTTTGACCACAACGGTCCCGCTTCCGTAATATCGGTATTGGTCAGGTTGGTAGTCTTGTTTTCCTTGATGTGATATACCAGAATATCCTGTTCAAAATTCCTGCGCGCGGTGTAAAGTATGTATTCATCATTGGGTGAAAATCCCGGATCACTGTTTTGAAAACCCCAGATTTCGTCTGTAGCAATAGTCTTGCCGGTCATCGAAGCGAGATCCAGTAGCCGCACCTCATCACGCCCACTGAGGTATACGGCCTGGGTCCGTTTGGAGTTCATGACCAGGTTGCGATTGTTGCGGTGATCATTGGTAATTTGCACGGGCAGGGAAACGCTATCGGCCGGTATGGTAAACCAATTGGTATATCCATCCCTGGTTTGGCTAAATAACAAGGTTTTATTATTGGACAACCATTTTATTTCTTTTGCCCGCTCTGCGTCCGGTCGTTTGATTTGGCGGATAAATTTACCTTCCACATCACTTACAAACAGTTCACCCCTGGAAACAAGGGCCATTTTTTTACCGTCGGGAGAAACATCATATGCTGAAATATTACCCTTCAGGTCAAAGTCTTTTTCCTTGGGAAGTGTATTGTTCCGGATGATGGAAACCGAAAGTAGCCGGGCTTTATCCGAACGGGTATCATACAACCAGAGCTGGTAATCCCTCTCAAATACAACCTTACCTCCTTCAGCATTGACCTGCGGGGATTTGATGGATGTAGGGTATAAGGTAAGGGCGTTTTTAACTTTATTTCGCAGACTATACAGATTATACTCTCCATTCGCTTCGTCCGAGACAAAATAAATATTGCCTTTTTTATCAATAGTAGTTCCGAAATCCTTTCCTTCCCAGGTGGTGTATTTTTTATACTGTTTGGTTTTAAGGTTGTAGGACTGGATATCCGGATTAAAAGGTCCTTTATACCGTTTGCGTGCCGCCTGGTTATCGCTTTCCCAGGTGTCATTAAAAAACAACTCTCCGGTTATCGGATGTTCGATCAGGTTATGGTCGTATTGAAAAAAGTAATCGCCGAATACCCTGACCGGGGTCCCACCCGTTGCGTGGACTTTATATCCTGCGATCTGTCCCATGCGGTTGCTGTTAAAATAAAGGGATTTGGAATCCCAGCTCCAGCTTCGCACTTCATCATTGCTGCTATGGTGGGTTATTTGTTTTACATCCCCTCCGAGGACTGACACCAAATAGATATCGCCATTCCCATATTGCCTGCCGGTGAAAGCAACCCATTGCCCATCGGGAGAAACCCTGGGCGAGGATTCATAACCCTGCATTGCCGTCAGCCTGGTAGCTAATCCATCTTTGACGGAAGCTTTCCACAAATCACCTTCAAAACAAAAAATCACCGTCTCGCCATCCGGAGTAAGGGTGGGGTTGGACAAAAAATAAGCGTTGTTTTGAGCACCTGCGAGGAGGTGAATAAATGAAAAGCAGATAAGGATCAATTTAGACATGTGAAAGATTTAGAAGGGGAAAATAATACAATTAAATATTTTTAAGGTTGAGGTTAAGGTTAAGGGTGAGACTACCTCTACCTCAGCCTCTACCTCAACCTTCGTTTCATCCGAACTAAAAAATCTATATTTACCCGTTCATGAAAAGTTTGTTTACCAATCTTACTTTTTGGGTATTATTAGCCATCTCCCTGGGCGTGATTTTAGGTCATTTTTATCCGGAATGGGTATTAAAACCAATATTAAAAGAAGAGTGGAAAGCCCATTTTATGGGGCAGGAACTCAAAGTAGGCAGGTCGTTGAGTGAGTTTTTAGGCAATGGATTTATCTCCATTGTAAAATTATTTATCAACCCCATTATTTTCCTGACAATCACCCTCGGTATTGTCAATATGGGGGACCTGAAAAAAGTGGGTAAAGTAGGCGCGAAGGCCCTGATCTATTTTGAGGTTGTCACGACTGCTGCTTTGATTATAGGTATTGTCGTGGCCAATATTATTAGGCCAGGAGAAGGGGTCATACCGGTCGGTGAACAGGGTGATATTTCAAGGTATACAAACCAGGCGGCTGACTTCAGCTGGATCCAATTTTTTAAAGATAATTCTACTATACAGGTTTTGGTCCTGGCCCTGTTGAGCGGTATAGTCCTCAACCGATCCAGATTTAGGGAACCGGTAATCAATTTTATGACCAAAGCTGCCAAAATTGTTTTTAAGTGGTTATACCGGGTGATGCTGCTGGCCCCGCTCGGCGCTTTTGGAGGAATGGCATTTACAATTGGCAAATATGGGATTAAAGCTTTATTTCCCCTCGGCAAGCTCATGCTGACCGTATACTGTACCATGGCCTTATTTATTTTTATTGTATTGTGGTATATTTTGAAGTACTATCAGATCAGCATCTGGAAATTTTTAAAATACATTAAAGAAGAATTGTTGATTGTATTGGGAACCTCATCCTCTGAAGCCGGTTTACCGAATCTTATGGTAAAACTTGAACGAATGGGGTGTTCCAAATCGGTGGTAGGTCTTGTGGTGCCAACCGGATATTCCTTTAACCTGGATGGTACCACCATTTATTTATCTATGGCGATTATTTTTCTGGCCCAGGTGTATCATGTTGATCTCAGTATAAGCCAGATGCTGACCGTGATCGGAATACTGATGATCACGTCCAAAGGTGCAGCCGGAGTTACCGGCAGCGGTTTTATCGTACTGGCTTCCACCCTGGCAGCAGTCCGTGTCATACCTATCGAAGGGCTTGCTTTACTCCTAGGCGTCGACCGCTTCATGTCTGAGGCCCGGGCACTCACCAATTTTATTGGAAACGGAGTAGCTACGATATGGATAGCGAACAATGAAGACGAATTTGACCGCAATAAAATGAACGAAGTACTGGGTATCCGGGATCCGGCTTAGCTAATGAATTAAAAACATGCTCAGACTTATAGGAATTTCATTAGCCGGCATATTAATTTTCCTTTCTTCGATTCATTTTTATTGGGGTATACTCGGCATAAATCCTGGAAATAAAGTAATTCCCACAGAACCCGGCGGTAAATTATTGTTCATCCCATCGCGTTTTGACAGTCTGATGGTTGGGACCGGATTGGCTGCATTTTCAATTTTGGTTTTGATCAAATCCAATTGGATCGATTTCGTGCTATCTTATTCAATAGTAGAAATTGGGATCTGGGTGGTGGCCGGTTTATTTCTGTTAAGGGCTATGGGAGATTTTAAATATGCAGGACTAACCAAAAAAATTAATCACACGGAATTTGCGCGGATGGACAACCAATTTTATACGCCATTATGTATACTCATTGGTTTGATGGCTTTATCCCTGAATTTTTTAGATTAAACGAAGGTCTGATTTTAGAAGCGGTATCCCGTTAATCAGCCTTTGATTGCTGCTATCAACTGTGCATAATACTTTTCATATTGCGGCAGGATCAGGTCAATGTCAAATTTTTTGGCCCGTTCAGAAGCCTGATGTTTAAATTGTTCCAATAAGGCATCATCCTGTAACAAACGAATCGCACTTTGCACCATTCCATTTATATCACCTACAGGATGTACAAATCCGCTCCAACCATGGAGGTTTAATTCAGGCAATCCACCGGCATCGGAAGAAATGACCGGGATATTGCAGGCCATGGCTTCAAGGGCTGCAAGGCCAAAACTTTCATTTTCACTGGGGATGAGGAACAAGTCGCTGATGGCCAGTAATTCTTCAACAGCATCTTGTTTTCCTAAAAAACGGACATGGTCACTTATCCTGATTTTACGGCATAGTTCTTCCATACGCTGTCGTTCAGGTCCGTCACCGAGAAGTAATAATTTGCTGGGAATAACTTCCAACACTTTTTCAAAAATATGGATGACATCATCCACCCTTTTTACTTTTCTGAAGTTGGAGGTATGGATCAATATTTTTTCACCATGAGGAGACAGGACTTTTTTAAAATGGGTCTTATCAATTTTTCGGAATCGTTCAAAATCGATAAAGTTATAAATGACCTGGATTTCTTTTTCGATATTAAAATAACTCAGGGTCTCATTCTTAAGAGCCTGGGAAACTGCAGTGACCCCATCGGATTGATTAATACTAAATTCAACGACAGGTGCAAAGGAAGGATCTGCACCAACAAGGGTGATATCTGTCCCGTGCAGTGTGGTGACCACCGGTATCGAAATCCCTTGTTTTTCCAGTATTTTTTTTACAATGAAGGCAATGGTTGCATGGGGAATAGCATAATGTACATGCAGCAGGTCGAGTTTTTCAAATTTTATGACATCAACCAGTTTACTCGCAAGTGTGGTATCATAAGGGGTGTATTCAAATAAAGGATAATCCAATGCATTGACTTCATGATAATAAATATTAGATTGAAATGAACCCAGACGAACCGGTCTCTTGTAAGTAATGAAGTGAATTTCATGGCCTCTTTTGGCAAGGCCCAAACCCAGTTCAGTAGCTACTACACCGGAGCCCCCGAAAGTGGGGTAACAGACGATCCCTATTCGCATAGCTGAAAGTTATAAATAATACTGATAAGACAATCCGGAACGGTATATTGTTCATCGGTTATTGGAGGTATTTAACAGATTTATAAAATATATTTGTATTGTGTATTTAATTGTATTACAACGTTATGTGTTAATAATAATCACCTAATTTACTTAGAATACGCTAAAAACTTTATAAACTCCTAAATTTGGACTCATTTTTGTAATATTAACCCGATTTAACCCAATTTTGATTTGCAGTAATGATCAATAATCGAAAAAAAAAATTGACGTGTTCAATATGAAGCAAAGAGCTCCGGAATATAAAGATGCAGAGGCTGCTATTCGATTAAAATTGGAAAAGGAGCTTCCAGGGGATCTTACTTACCATGGTTTTCATCATACTGAGGATGTGTTGAAAGCAGGCCTGTTGATTGCCAAGACAGAAGGCATTTCAAAAAAAGAGACCCAACTTCTCCGGGTGGCTATCCTCTTTCATGATTCTGGATTTATCCATACGTATAAAGGGCATGAGGATATGGGCTGCCGCATTGCCCGGGAATTTTTGCCCAAATACCATTTTAACAAAGCAGAAATTGACCTGATATGCGGTATGATCATGGCAACCAAAATCCCCCAAACACCGGATACTATATTGGAACGAATCATATGTGATGCTGATTTGGACTATTTGGGACGGGATGATGTTTTTCAGATAGCCGATACTTTATATACCGAAATTAAATTGTACATCAATCCGCTGTCCGCAGAAGAATGGAACAATCTGCAAATCAGTTTTCTCGAAGCGCACGAATACTTTACTAAATTTTCCAAATCCAACCGTTCGCCGGCTAAATTGGAGTATTTACAACGCTTGCGAGAAAACCATATCGTCGTCTAATTACCCAATATGCACCTCATTCAAAGCAAAGATGTTCTTACCAACTATCCTTCACCATCGAGTATGGATAGTACAACTGAAAATTACTGGAGGATTTTTGACGTCAACCTGGCCTGGATCAGACAGTCCGATACCAAAGCCTATACCATCTTTATGATCTATGGGCTCTCCATCTCCGTGGCATTATCCAATGCTCAATCGGTGGCTGGTCTGGTAAAAGAGTCTAATCTGGTTTTATTGTTGAGTATAGTTTATCTTATGGCATCCATGATTGCTATGATTTTTGGCTTTCGTTGTCTTCAGCCATCTTTAAAACTTAAATATCCGCCCTCCATCATTTTTTTTGGCAGTATTGCCCGGACTTACACCAGTCCCGAAGATTATTATACAGCCTCTCTGAAAGTAATTAATGATGATGAGGCCAGAATAAAAGAATTGTCAAACCAGATCTTCATCAATTCCGTCATCGCTAAAGGAAAATTTGAGGATATCACCAAATCCATCACTGCCTTTTTAGTAAGCCTGATGACTCTGGTGCTGATCGTTATGAATTATTTTATCTGAAAATAGTATTATATATTATCTTGTTTGTAAACAGCCACTCACAGCATGTACCCAGAAAAAATGACCAGCGAGCAGGTCATTCAATATTATGATTTATGTCAGTCGGATTATGAATTGGTCTGGCATTTAAAATCAAAAATGGCCATGCACTATGGCTACTGGGATGAAAGTACCAACTCACTGAGAGACGCCCTGGTCAATATGAATAAATACCTGGCATCCCAATTACAAGTCAGGCCTTCAGACTATATCCTGGATGCCGGATGCGGGGTGGGGGGCTCCTCCATCTACCTCGCTGCTCAACATGGTTGCCGTACCATGGGTATTTCGCTAAGTGAAAAACAAATCCAAACCTGCCGTCAAAATGCCTTGCGATTCCAAACCGATGACCGCTGCCAGTTTGAAGTAAAAGATTATACCCAGACGGGATTCGAAGATCAGTCCTTTGACGCCACCTGGGCAGTGGAAAGTGTTTGCCATGCCAATGTCAAAAAAGAATTCCTCCAGGAAACATACCGCCTGCTCAAACCAGGAGGCCGTATAGTCATTGCTGACTTTTTTACCTTGACTGATCAACCTCCTCCACATGGACAACATTTATTGCAACGATGGGCAGAGTCCTGGGCAGTTCCTTTTTTTGAACAGGTAGACCGCTTTGAACAAGACATGCGCGACTGTGGCTTTACCCAAATTCAAAAAACCAATATTACCAATGCCATAAGGCCGTCAGCCCGCAGATTATACTATTATTTTTTTCCTGGATGGATTATTGGTAATTTTCTTAAAATGACGCGAAGAAGGAGCCAGGTACTTCAGAAAAACCTTTGGTCCAGCTATTATCAGTACCAGGCTTTAAAAAATAACCTGTGGAATTATTTTGTTTTTACCGCATCCAAACCCTTTTAACCGATCAGCCTGAAAACCCATAATGCACGAATACTCCATCGGTCCATTAAGAATTAAAACCACTAAATGCAGCTATTTTGAAGCAACCAACAAGCTGAATGGACAATCGTATTTGTTGGAATTGCCCGCATCGCGCATTCATGATTTCGATTCCCTGGTCGGATTAAAAAATGACTTTGAAATTTCCAGCCACCTGGACTCCCCGCAAATCCTTAAAGCCCATGAAATCATTCGCCAGGATGCAGGTATAGGGGTGATCAAAGAAATGTTTGCCGGGAGTACCCTGGAGTCCGAGATTGATCAATTGGCTTTGACCATACCCGAATTTCTGGATCTGGCTTATCAATTGGCAGATTGTGTCGGTAAAGCCCATGCCCAGGGAATTGTGCATCGCGATGTAAGTCCCTCGAGTTTTCTAATCAGCCCGGACAGGCAACAGGTAAAACTTTCCTATTTTGGTAATGCCACCACCCTGGCTTCTTCTTCACAACGATACGAACATTCCGGCCTGGATGCCATTTCTCCTTATTATATGAGCCCGGAACAAACCGGACGAATGAACAGGAGTATCGACTATCGCACAGATATTTATTCGCTGGGTATAATATTTTATAAACTCATCACCGGTAAACTACCGTTCGAAGGAGATATGGCGCAAATTATTCATGCTCATATAGCCAAACAACCCGTTGAGCCACATCTGATCAACCGGGCGGTACCACCCATTGTTTCTGAATTCATCCTCAGGATGATGGCTAAAAATGCAGAAAACCGGTATCAAAGTATCTCAGGATTAAAAGCGGATATCAAGGAAATCAAGGATCGCATTGTACACAAGGGATTTATCACCGAAATGAAACTCGGTATAAACGATCATTATTCCAAACTGAGGATTTCAGAAAAATTATATGGAAGAAACTCAGAGTTAAAAACCTTGTTGCAGACCTTTGACCAGGCAAAAGATGGTCATTCCGAAGGCCTGATGGTCTGCGGATACTCAGGAATCGGTAAAACCAGGTTGATCAATGAAGTTCAAAAACCGATCATCAAACAAAATGGCTATTTTGTATTTGGCAAGTTTGATCAGTTTCAAAAAGACCTGCCATATAGTGCCTTCGGTCAGGCCTTCAGTAGTCTCATCCGGAATATACAGGCACAGGGTGTAGATATTTCAGAAAAAATCTCAAGTGAAATCCTGCCCATCCTGGATGGAAACGGGGCATTGTTGACAGATATTATACCTGGCCTTCAGACCCTGATCGGTGATCAGGAGGTTGCCCTTAAACTTGGGTTTACCGAATCAAAAGCCCGGTTTCTAAAAGTATTTGAACGTTTTGTTTCCGTCATTGCTACTGAACAACATCCTTTGGTATTGTTTATCGATGATTTACAATGGGCCGATTCCGGTTCCCTGGATTTGATAGAATATTTATTGATGAGCCCCTCTGTAAAGTATTTTATGATAATCGGCGCTTATCGCGACAATGAGGTCAGCATATCGCATCCTCTGATCATGATGACGTCCAGGATCAAAGAAAAAAATCCAGGTCGTTTTCATGAAATTGTTTTGAAAGAGCTGGATCAAGCTTCAGTCAACGAACTGCTTGCAGATACGCTGCATACGACCCTGGAAAAAACCAACTCCCTGTCCAGGTTATTAATTAAAAAAGCTCAGGGCAACCCTTTTTTCATCCGGCAATTTTTAGAAAAACTGGAAGAAGAAAAACTCCTTTATTATTCGGACCAGGACCTGGAATGGAAATGGCAGGAAACAGAAATTGATAAATTGGCGGTCACCGCCAATGTCATCGACCTGGTCGACCTGAAAATAAAAAAACTACCACCACGTGCACAACACATTTTAAATATTGCGGCTTTTCTGGGAAATCGATTTGACTTGTGTACCCTGGGGATCGCCTCCGAATATGATGAAAATGAAGCGTCGCGATGGTTATGGGAATCGGTAGAAGCGGGATTTGTCAACCCTCTGGGCAAATGGAATCAACATTATAAAGATGCCCTTTGGGATGAAATCGGGGTAAAAGACCAACAAGACAATAAGCAGATTTTTTTCCAGTTTAACCATGATCGCATACAACAAGCAGCGTATTCCCTCATCTCCGCTGAACAAAGGATTACCACCCATTTGCGGGTAGCCAGGCTGTTGAATCAAAATTATAAAAATGAACTCACCAATGAAGTAATCTTTGATGTCATTAATCACTACAACAATGGGGCACCCCTGATTGATGACCCAAAAGAAAAAGAATATGTAGCGCAGATAAATTTTATTGCGGGAGAAAAAGCAAAAAATTCCAATGCTTACCTTCCGGCACTCAACTATTTTAAAGCAGGTCTTCAATTGGTCCCGGATGAAAAATCAACCCTTTTCCAGGATCTCCTTTTTTCCCAGGCCGAAGCAGAATACCTCTGCGGCAATTTTGATCAGTCGGAACTGATTTTTGACAAAGCGATTGACCGGGCCCAGAACCCGGTGGAAAAGGCCGCCTTATATGCGCAGAAAATGCGTTTGTACGAAAATACACAGCGCCATGAGCAGGCTATCGACATGGCCAAAAAAGGTTTGGCTCATTTGGGAATTCAGCTTCCTGTCAACCCATCCCAGGCCGAAGTGATGCTGCAACTGATTAAAGTCAAACTGAAACTTCGAGGCAAAACCATCGACTCTTTATATTCAAATCCGGAGATGTCCGACCCAGCCATCAAACTGGCTATGAGAATCCTGATGAATATTTGGGGACCTGCTTATTTATTGCAAAAACAAAACCTGCTGGTTTATTTTATACTTAAGATGGTCAATTATTCGATCACCTATGGTAATTCGATCGAATCGGCCCTGGCCTATGCCTTCTACGGTTATGTCCTGAGCGCCCAACTCAAAGATTATAGTGTGGGATATGAATTTTCCCGACTCGGAATCCGGTTGAATGAAAAGCTGCAGGATGACACCCTGCGTTCGAAAGTCTATGTTATTTCTGATGGTTGTGTGGCGCATTGGAAACAACCCTATGATTTTGGGATGCCTGGTTTACAAACGGCTTACCAATCAGGGCTTACGGCCAATGACCTCATCTATGCCGGCTATGCGGTTTCGTTTATGTGGAGGATACCGTATTATGGCGGTGACCACCTGGAGTCGGTATATGAAAAACTTACCTCCTATGTTCATTTTTGCAGAAAGACCCACGGAACCCTGGTACTGCATTTCTTTTTAAGTTATGCGCGCACCTTGCACCAACTGATGCATAAACCTTTATCCACCGAGTTGTTTCAGGAATATGAAAAAGAAGAAGCACAATTTGCTTTTATCGATGGTTGGGCCAAAAGCGGCATCCTGATGCCACTCGCCATTTATTATTTTCAAAAAGGATTTGTCAGATATATTCTGAATGATTATGATCAGGCTTATGATCAATGCAATAAAAGCATGCCCATGTATATGGCATTCCTTGGGTTGGCTGAGCACCCGGAGTTATTTATTTTTCAAGCCCTTAGCATGGCCGCATTATTAAAGAAAAAGCAGGATTCCGGGATATCAGGAAAATTAAAAAAATCACTCAAACTAATTAAAGCATGGGCTCAGCATTCGCCTCAAAATTTTGCGGCTAAATACGAACTGTTGCTAGGGGAACAAGCGGCGGCGGCCAAAGACTATAAAAAAGCTGTAGGTTATTATTCCTCTGCGGCCATGAAAGCCAGGAAAATTGCTATGCACCATATCTCCGGTATGATTCATGAACGATGGTCGGAGTTGGAACATTCGATGGGTATTGCCCAACAAGCAGAATTTCTGATCAAAGAATCCTGGGTAGATTATACCAATTGGGGTGCAACAATAAAGATCAAAGCATTGGAGAAAAATTATCCTATGCTCGTAAACCGTCCCTCCGATGGGGGAATTGCTGTAGACCGGCAAGGTACATCCTCCATTGATCTCAACAGTGTAATTAAGGCATCCAACAGTATCTCTAAGGAAGTAGTGTATGAAAAATTATTGATTAATCTGTTGGATATAGCTGTTCAAAATGCCGGAGCGCAGAAAGGGTTTATTATTGCCCCGGGGCGGGAAGGACTGAGGACAGAAGCGTTCATTTCCAAAGCTGGTAATGGAGAACAACAAATACTTTCTTTGCCTTTAGCGGAAACCGACGGCGTGTCCCCGTTGATCGTAAACTATGTGTTGAATTCTAAAGAGAACCTCATCATCAATAATGCTTCCCGCGATCTTCGCTTTGCCCAGGATAAATACATTGAAAAAGAAAAACCATTGTCGGTATTGTGTATGCCGGTGATGCGCAACAAAGAGGTCATTGCTATTTTATACCTTGAAAATAATCTGGCCACAGATGTATTTACAGAAGAGCGGATCGAGGTTTTAAATTTATTATCCGGCCAGATGGCTATTTCCCTTCAAAATGCAGCTTTGTATGAAAGCCTGGAAACACGGGTAAAAGAAAGGACGGCAACGATTGAAAACCAGAAAAAACAATTAGAGCTGGAAAAAGAAAGATCAGATAAGTTATTGTTAAACATCATGCCGGAAGAAATTGCCAATGAGCTTAAGTCCTCGGGCAAAAGTATCCCAAAACATTATGATGAAGTCACTATTCTGTTCACCGATTTTGAAGGTTTTTCCAAAGTAACCAAGGCGATGCCTGCCAGTGAACTGGTCACCCTGCTGGATGAGTGTTTCAGTGCCTTTGATCAGATCGGTAAATCCCATGGCCTGGAAAAGATAAAAACGATCGGTGACGCTTACCTCAGTGTATCAGGCCTGCCGTACCCGGATCCGGAGCATGCGACAAAGGCTATCCTGGCGGCGATCGATATTATCCATTTTATTGACCGGTACAATGCTGACCGTATCAGTCGAAACATGCCCTATTGTCCGATCCGCATTGGTGTGCACAGTGGCCCGGTAGTTGCCGGTATCGTCGGCAGTGATAAATTTGCTTTTGACCTGTGGGGTGATACGGTCAATATTGCATCCCGGCTGGAAGCTTATGGGGAACCAGGTAAAATCAATATTTCCAAAACCACCTATACCAAAGTCTGGGACAAATTTGATTGTGTTTACCGGGGCAAGATCACAGTCAAACACAATGAGGAGATCCAGATGTACTTTGTAAATTCCAAAATGCAATAAAATGAGTAAAATAGATCTCTACACGAATGAATTCCTCGATAAAATGAGGTTTAAGGGTGACCCCATAGCAGATGCAGCAGTAGAAGACCTTTTTGATCACGCCAACCCTCAGATTTTTAAATTCCTGCACAGCCTGGCCAAAAACAATGACCCGATTTCCCATGATCTTGACCCTAAACTAACAGCCTATTTTGAACAAACAAGCACCTTGTTGTGTACCAAAGAAGAAGAAAAGCTCCTGGATGAATGCAGTGATTTTTTTGATATTTACGGATTCAGGATATGCGGCCTATTGTTTTTTAAATCTTTACCAACCGGGTATATGTGCCAGCAACCGGCTAAAGTATTGCACGAAACCAAACTGTTGGAAAAGGAAGCCACCCGGCGGGTATTGGAAACAGCCCAGATGATCTTTGATGTATCGGAGCAAGGATGGTACAAACCGGAAGGCAAAGGTATTCGCGCTATTCAAAAGGTACGGTTGATGCATGCCGGAATGCGGCATATGATTTTAAAAGAAAGAGGATGGGATGCCAATACAATCAAAGAAGGGGTACCCAACGGATTACCTATTAACCAGGTGGACATGATCCTGACCTGTCAGTTATTTTCACTGGCTATACTGGAAGGGTTAAAAAAAATGGGAGCGTCCATTACCCGTCGCCAGGAAGAAGCTCACTTTTTTAATTGGAGGGTAGTCGGATTAATGCTGGGCATTGAACCAGAAATTATGCCTGACACGATGGAAGAAGCATGGGTGCTTCAAAACAAGATCTTAGCCCGGCAGATCAATGAAAATAATGAATTCGGCCCGCGCTTAAACGATGCCCTTATCAATGTCATCGGCGATCATACTTCCAAATTTATCAGCAGGACCAGGCTTAAAGAAATTGAAGTTTATTTAATCGACAACCCGAAAGCCTACAGCAGTCTGGGGATTCCGCAACCCACCTTATGGCAAAAATTGACTAATGATATAGTCATTCACCTGATCCAGGCAAAAGATGCTCATAAAAAAACAGACGATAGCCTCCCAATGAAAAAGCACGGTTTAATAGATAAAATTTATTACTTCGTGACCAAGATTTTTGGCAAAGTTTCGGAAAACGCGGATGATTTTAGAATGGATGCTTTTGAATATTTATGCAAATCCATTCTGAGCTCCCTGACTGCAAAACAAGTTCCGATCAATATGCCTTCGCTCGGGGATGGGGAAATGGCAGCTGGTTCTGACTCGGCAACTATGGCACCTCCTACCAAGCCTATGCTTGAAGCCGATAAGGAACGAGAATTAGTCACCCAGTGGCAGCTTGGAGGTTTCAATTTTGATGCCGCTAAATAGAAGAAGAAAATAAAAAAGATAGCCCCATCAGGGGGGATATCCTGGTAGCCCCATCGGGGCGATATATTGGTTGCCCCATCGGGGCGTCATTTTGGTAGCCCCATCGGGGCGCCATTTTGGTAGCCCCATCGGGGCGTCATTTGTTAGATCGGGGCATCAATTGTTAGATCGGGGCGCCATTGCCCCATCGGGGCGTCATTTCGTCAGCCATAATTCGTAAATTCGCCCCATGCCAACAGATGAGGTTTTTAAAGACGAGATCAACAAAGTCAGTGATTTTAAATTCGGTGCCCGGGTAGCCCAGGTATTTGACGACATGGTCAACCGGTCTGTACCCTATTATGGTGAAATACAAAGGATGATGGCAGAATTGGTGGCAGACCGGGCAGTAGAAGGAACCAATGTTTATGACCTGGGTTGTTCTACCGGTACCACCATGATCGGTATGAATACAATGGTTAATCCAGGCATTCAATTTATTGGAATTGATGATTCGGACGAGATGTTGTTTAAATGCGATGAAAAATTAAAATCGGTTGGTTTTATCCGTCCTTATCAATTGATCAATGCGGACCTCAATACCGGGGTAGAAATTTCTAATGCATCTGTTGTAGTCTTATGCCTCACCCTGCAATTTGTCCGTCCGATTGCAAGGGAAAGATTATTAAAAAATATTGCCAGCGGTATTAACCCCGGAGGATCATTGATATTAGTGGAAAAAATACTGGCCGAAGAAAGCGGGTTCAACAGGGATTTTATCAAATATTATTACAACTACAAACGGCGCAACAATTATTCCGAACTCGAAATCAGCCAAAAAAGGGAAGCCCTGGAAAATGTGCTCATACCTTATAAGCTCAGCGAAAACATTTCCTTGCTGCGCGATGTAGGTTTCGATCATGCAGAAGTGTTT
>Ga0138256_10004211_pt1 | contig 15305 bp, 6 predicted proteins | sample KNB2016incub_MG_FD_105486 | JGI IMG/M metagenome (GOLD analysis project Ga0138256, IMG submission 105486) | Active sludge microbial communities from wastewater in Klosterneuburg, Austria - KNB2014incub_MG | ecosystem: Engineered > WWTP > Activated sludge > Unclassified | place: Austria... | reverse complement strand
CTCGAGCGACTCTGGACGCGCCCCACCTGCGAGGTGAACGGCCTGCTGAGCGGCTACACGGGCGAAGGGGCCAAGACCGTGCTCCCCGCGAAGGCGATGGCCAAGGTGAGTTGTCGGCTCGTCCCCGACCAGGATCCCGACACCGTCGAGCAATTGATCAAGGCGCACGTCGCCGCCGTGCAGCCCGCGGGGGTGACGGTAACCGTGACGGCGCTGCACGGTGGGCGGCCCTGGCGCGGCGAGCTGGCGGGACCGCTGTTCGAGGCAGGGAGCGCGGCGCTCGAGCGCGCCTTCGGTCGTGCCCCAGTCATCGTGGGCGAGGGCGGGTCGATCCCGGTGGTGCACGACTTTGCGCGCGTGCTTGGGGCCCCCGTGCTGCTGATGGGCTTCGGACTGCCGGGCGAGAACGCCCACGCGCCTAACGAGTGGATGAGCGACGCCAACTACATCGGCGGGATCAAGGCGGCGGCGTTGCTGTGGGAGGAGCTGGGTCGCCGATAGCCGGTGGTGGCGGCCGTCGTGTGACGCGCCGCACACGCTGCGTGCCCGCGGGACGCCCGACCGTCCTAAACGCTGGACATGCGTGGACGCTCGTGGGCACGACACGCGCGACAAGTGCAAGTGGGCGCGCAAGTTGGCGCTGGGGCCACTCCCGGCACCTCGTGTGCGTTCCCCTCTCCCGCACCTTTACGGGAGAACCCATGACCCACGCATCCGTCCGTCCTGCTCGCGCCGCCATCGCGGCTGCGACCTTGTTCCTCGCTTCCATCGTCCCCAGCAGCGCCCAGGCGCAAAAGCCAACCGTCGCCCGCGTCACGCCGTACGTCGGCTACATGAACTTCGGCGACTACATCGACGGCCCCATCGGGACGCGCATCTCCAACGCCAGCTCGGCGATCTACGGTGTCGGGCTTGGACTCGACGTGTCGCCCAACCTCGCGCTCGTCGGCAACATCGGCTACACCGACAGCAACGTGCGCGTGGGCCTCCCGATCATCGGCGGGGTGAACATCGCCGACAGCAAGGTGCTGTTCTACGACGCCGGACTGCAGCTGCGGCTGCCCGGCACGTCGTTAGGTGCGGGACTCGTTCCATTCGTCGAGGCCGGGGCGGGAGCTATCCGCTACGAGGTGCGCACCGGTCCGCTCACGACCAACGCCACCAATTTCGCCGGCAACTTCGGCGGGGGCGTCGACCTGCAGCTCTCCCGCGCCCTTGGCGTCCGGGCCGCGGTCAAGGACTACGTCGGCAAGTTCGACTTCCAGGAGGCCACGAGCTTCGAGCTCCGGAACCGGGTGTCGCACAACGTGGCCTTCACGCTGGGGCTGACGTTGGGGCTGTAACTCCGGCGCTGTCGGCGCGGGAGCACCTGGCCCGCGCCGCGCACCACATAACGCACATGGCGCGGCCTGCGCCGCGCGACCGATGCGAGGACCGCCGAGCGGCGGTCCTCGCATTCGTGTGTGTTCCTGCCGTCTTCGCTTGCCCGTTCGACCGCCCGGCCGCAGATTCGCCGCCGGAGCGGCCGTTCCCGGCTGTCGAGTCGGGCGCGCAGTCTCATTTGACGACCAGGAGTCACCAGAATGCACGCTGCTGTTAGGGTCCGGGCGACCCGGTATCTGTCGGGCGTCGCCGCGTGTGCGGCGCTGTCTACCCTCGCCACGCCCACTGCGAACGCACAGTCTTCGCCGGCAGCTGCCGCGGGGCGCAGTGTGCGCACACCCGGTGCAGTGGCCGACCTCCTGACGACGATGAGTTCGGTCGTCGGCGGCGATGGACCGCAGTGGATGCCCGATGGCGCCCGCATCGTCTTCCCGGCGAACCTCGGATTCGGGACCTTCTGGACGGTGAACCCCGACAGCGGCGGGCTGGCCCGCCTCACGGGCGACCTCTCGGCCCAGTCGCCGCGACTCTCGCCCGATGGACGGGTCATCGCCTACATCTCGGACAAGGGGGGCAATCCGGAAGTCTGGATGTGGAGCGTCCCCGATGCTCGCGACGTGCAGCTGACGAAGCTCGGCGCCCGGGTCAACGCCCTGTCATGGTCCCCCGACGGACGGTCGCTCGCCTTCGCCGCCCTCCGGCTGGGGAGCTACGACATCTGGACCGTGGCGGTCGCCGACGGTGCGATCCGCCGCATCACGCACGGCGACGAGCACGAACTCGTCCCAGAGTGGACCCCCGACGGCCGCTCGCTGGTCTACCTGCGCGCCGACGACCGATGGGTCGACCACGACGTCATGGTGGTCCCGTCGACGGGGGGTGATGCCAGGGTCGTCGCCAGCGACCGGGGCTTCTTCGACTACGGGACGATCGGGATGCGCAGCAATTTCGGTCCCGCGCTGGTCTCGCCCGACGGCTCACGCCTGCTCTTTCGCTCGACCCGTAGCGGCTGGATCAACTACTGGGCGGTCCCGCTGGCCGGCGGAGAACCAAAGGCGCTGGCTCCCGAACCGGCCGACCAGACCGATGCCCGCTGGTCGCCCGATGGCAACTCCGTCGCCTTCGTCTCGAACCGCAACGGAACGCTCGACCTCCGGGTGGTTGCCGCGCGCGGCGGGGAGGCGCGTGTCGTCGTGCCGGTGGCGACCGGAGTGATCGGCAATCCCGCCTGGTCGCCAGACGGGCGCCGCATTGCCTACACGCTCGCCACCCCGACGCGCGTCGCCGACCTGTATGTCGTGGACCTCGCGGGAAAGTCGCCGAAGCAACTCACCTTCTCGCAGCTGCCGGCCATGGAGGGGGTCCTGGTGACGCCCCAGAAAGTGTCGTACCGCAGCGATGAGTACACGATCTCGGGGTATCTCCTCCGCCCGCCGAACGCCCGCCCGGGCCAGCGCTTTCCCGGCATCCTCTACATCCACGGTGGTCCGACAGGGCAGTTCTCCGACAGCTACAACCAGCAGGCCCAGTTCCTCGCCGGCATGGGCTACGTGGTGCTCATGCCGAACATCCGCGGGAGTTCGGGCTACGGCTTCGCCTTCGAGAAGGCCAACGACCCCTGCTGGACCATCTGTGACCTGCGCGATGTGGAGGCCGGAGCGGCGTACCTCAAGTCGATGCCCGACGTCGATGGCACGCGGCTCGGGATCACCGGGATCAGCTATGGCGGCATCATGAGCATGGCCGCCGTGGCTCGCGCACCCGACCTGTTCCAGGCCGCGATCCCGCAGTCAGGCTACGCCGACTGGGTCTCGTTTCACGAGTACAACGCCGAGTTGGGGCACGCGAAGCTGTTGGCGCACGAATGGGGCCCGTGGCCCGATAGCGCGGCCGTGTATCGCCGCAACTCCTCGATCTTCGAGGCACACCGGGTCAAGGCGCCGGTCTTCGTGATCCAGGGAGAGGGGCGCACCCCGGCGTGGCGCGGGGGAGCAGTGCCGATCCGGTCGTCGCAGGAATACGCGCTGGCGCTCGAACGGCAGCACAAGGTCGTCAAGTACACCACCTACCCCGGCGAGAGCTACTACGTCTACGGACGGGCGAACCAGCGGCAGGTCCTGCTCGACATGCTCGACTGGTTCGACCGTTACCTCAAGGATGGTGCGACGAACTACTCGAGGTGACTACGCAGCATCCACGCATTCTTTTCGTGGATATCGAGGCGGCGCGTGGCCAGATCGGCGGTGGCCTGATCGCCCGCCGCCTCCGCCGCCTTGATCACCTGCCGAGCGGCGTCGGACACGGCCTCCTGATCGGCGGTAAGGACACGGATCATGTCCTTGGCCTCCGGACGACCGTTTTCCTCCGCGACGGTGCTGAGCTTGGCGAACGCGGTGAAGCTGCCAGGGGCGAACGCCCCGAGCGACCGGATGCGCTCGGCGATCTCGTCCACGGCAATTGCCAGCTCCGTGTACTGCGTCTCGAAGAGCGTGTGGAGCGTGGTGAACATCGGTCCGGTCACGTTCCAGTGATAGTTATGCGTCTTGAGGTAGAGCGCGTAGCTCGTGGCCAGGAGCACGTTAAGGCCGTCCACCACGGCAGGGTTCTGCTGTTTGGTCATGGGTGTTCTCCAGAGAGGCGGGTCTTGTCGCAAGGGGCCGAGGCGCGGGTGCATGCGTCGCCGCCATCGGCTTGTCCCAAGATACTGCCGTGCAAGCGGTTGGCTGTCGGGGCGCGACCGCGCGATCGGGGCCGCCCGACGACTGCGCGCGGCCGCTAGAAGGCTACGCCGGCAGTCGGGAGCACCAGCAGCCGCGCGCCCGCCACGTTGCGCGCCAGCCGCACGAGCCGCACGCCGACCGTCGGGACGATGCGCCGGTCGCGCGGGGGCATCCACCGCAGCGAGAGCGTGCCGGCGAGACTCGTACGGCGTCGCAATCCCTCTCCCCCGGCCGCCATGAGGAGGCACGCCCCGCCCGCGACCCACAGGCCGGAGCTTCCCAGTCGCGCGGTGGGAGAGAGGGTGGCGCCGGTGAGCAGCGACGGAGTCGACCGTGTGTCGCAGCTACTGTCAGGCAGACAGGTCGGCTGCACCGAGACGGCGCCCCACGGAGCCACCCCGAAGCCGGCGAGCTCGACACCGTACCCCCCGGACGAGTGTCGCGTGATCGCGACCTGACCGACGCCCGCGCCCATCCTGCCACCGACGTCGGAGAAATTGACGAACGAACCGCCCACCGCGAGCGAGACACGCGTGGTCGGTCGCTGCGCCCACGCGGTGGACGACGGCGGCGAGGCAACGGCCATGGCCAGCGAAAATGCCGCCAGGGTGCGGAGCATGAGTCCTCCCGGAGCGCGCGGTGGGGTGCCACGAGGCCGACACCGACGGGGCGTCGTGTCCCCTATCGGTTCATCCCCACCGCATGCTGCCGTGGCGTTAGCGATCTCGTGCAGCCCCCGGCACCTCCCGAACGCCAATCAGGAACGGATCGCCAGCCCTGAGTTGCATCTGCAGCGCCACCGCTGGATACGGCTGGCGTCCCTCGGGAAGCGCGACGGCCACCCAGCTATTGATCGTCGCCGACCAGCTGGCGCCCACGGCGCGCTCCCGCGGCTGGTCCGACACGGCCAGGTGACCAAAGGCCGGGTTGAAGACGATGTCCTCGTACTCGAAGTCGGTCGCGCCCGCCGGGTGGCCGGAATGATCGATCACCACCTTCCAGCGACCGGCCGCCGGCGAACGGGCCATCACGACCTCGTCGCCGGTTGCGTCGCCATCGGCGCGCGCGGCGACGCATTCGGTCCCGCTGCAGTCGAACAGGAAGAGGTCCAGGTCGCCGCTGGCGCCCGTGGTACCACTGCTGCCAGCTGTGCCGCGCAGGTGGGCCACCAGGAGCGGAGTGCCGGGTGGGACGTCGATGTCATAGACGCGCTGCTCCCGTGCCAGCAGCGACCCGCGATCGCGCCGCACAGCGCCCATGGGCAGTCCGCTGGCGCCGCCGGTGAAGGCGCCGAAGGTGCTGGTCACCGTGATCCCGGTGCTGCCACTGCCGCCGTCGCCCGTCGTGGTGGCGGCCGGCGCGACCCGCGCGCCCAGCGCGGTCACGGTCACCGTGGCTGCCGTCGGGGGGACGACGGAATCCTTCTTGGCCTGTAGCCAGTCGAAGGTCCGGGTATCCTCGACGTCCTGCAGTCGCACCTCCCAGACGCCGGCGACAGGTGCCTGCACCCAGTAGGTCTGGGGCCCTTGTCCCGTGGTCGCGGCCGGGGCGCCTCCAGTGACATTGCGCGTGTCTGGGCGCATGATGGCGACAGTTGGGCGCCGCTTCGGCGCCGCCACGTCGATACGCAGCGCCGAGACGCCGTCGGGGACGCGATAGTAGAGGTGCGTCATCCCCGGACGTGCGATCTCGACCTTCTGTTCAGACTTGTAGCCGCTGTCGGCGGCGAGTGGTTGTGCGGCGACAATCGTCGCCTGGGTGCGGAACTCCACGCCCGGGGCGCCGGGCGTGTCGAGGGTGAGGATCGCCGAGTGCACGCCGGTCGCCTGGGGGGCGATGCGGACCGGGATCTCGACCGGGCGATTGAGCGGGAGCGTGACGCTGGTCGGGGCCGAGTACGTGCCGGCCGCATTGCCCAGCCAGCCGATCGAGAAGGTGAGTGGCGCGCGCGGGCCGGTCGTGCGGGTGACGGTAACGGTGCGGGTCGCGGTGTCGCCGCGCACCCAGCCCTCCCGCTCGAAGATTCCCACCCCCACGCCGGGCTCGGCGAGCAGGTGGCTGGTGGCGTGCCGGACGGGCGCGCGGCTGGTGATGGTGATCGGCGTGCGCACGCTGTCCATCGCCTTGAGCGCCTCCCAGGCGCCGGCGAGGTTGACCACGCCGTTCCCCTGCTTGTACGACGGGAGGTGCGGCACCCAGCGTCCAGAGGTCATGAGGGCCTGGCGCAGTCGATACGCGTCGAACGAGACCCCGTGCTGCCGAGCGGCGCTGATGAGCAGGGCGACGGCGCCCGCCGTGGTCGGCGTTGCGGTGGAGGTCCCGCCGGCAATGTTGTAGCCCGGCGGCAGCTGCATGAGCCCGGGGATCGCGGTCCCTTCGAGGAAGCCACGTCCGGTGCTCACGTAGTTGGAGGGGGCGATGATGTCGGGCTTGGCGGCCCCGTTCCCCATGGGGCCGTAGCCGCCGGTGACCAGCAGGTTGTCGTCGTGCTGCACTCGCACGCCGTGGTTGGCGAGGAAGTTGGCCTTGCTCTCGTGTGCCCCGACCGAGATGGCGCCGGGGGCCAGGGCGTAGTCGTCGATCGCCGCCAGCACGGCGTAGTTGTGCGTGGGAATGACGATCGGCTTCTTGTACTTGGCGATCAGCCGCCCGTAGATGACGGTCGGGACGAGGCGTCCGTCGAACAGCAGGTAGTTGCGGGCGATCAGTGAACTCTGCTCAAGGAAGACGACGTCCACGGCCGGGTGCTTGACCGCGATGATGACCGCCTCGGTCTGCCCGTAGGCCGATCCGCCCTCGGCGACGTTCACGAGGCGCGCGCCGGGGGCCACGCCATCGAAGCGGCCGGCGGTCCCGCGGCTCGCCACGGCGGCGCCAACGACGAGCGAGGCATGGCTCGCGACGCCGAAGTTCAGCGCCACCAGGCGGCGCGCCCGGTCGGTCTGGACGGCGAAACTCACGCTCTCGCGCACCGGCGTCGCCGGATTGTCCTTGCCCAACACCCCGAACTCCGGGCGTGTCGCGTAGTCGGTGTAGGCCGTCTCGTCGCGGAAGTCGCGATCCTGGTCGGTGTCCAGCCAGACGTCGTTGGACTGCTCGTTCCACAGCACGGCAAACAACCGGCTCGAGCCCTTCGGATTGCCGTCGCGGTTGAGGTCCTTCTCGATCCCGGCGCGGTTGAGCGAATCGAACACCGCCTCGTCGAGCAGGGCGATGCGGTACGTCCCGGTCGCAGGGGCCGTGTAGGCCGAGTCGCGATACGAGAATCGACCGTCGGCCGCGGCCACGACGCTGTCCGTCATGCGCAGCCACTGCCCGTCGACCTCCTCGTCGATGTCGACCGCGGTCAGGTAGCCGACGATCTTGCGCGTACGAGTGCCGTCGAGCGTGGTCGCGACCTGCAGCTCGGGAAGGAGTGCGTCGAGGCTCTGGTCGATGATCGCGATCCCCGTCCCTCGGCCGTCGAACGTCGGATTCGCCCGCTGCCACTCTCTCGCGCCCATGTCGCTCAGCGGGTCGTACCGATCCACCAGCGGCGTCTCGGGGAGGGGCGGGGGCCAGCGGCGCTTGGTCGTGTCGCTGATGTCCGGCTGCGTCCACAGCGCGAACCCGGGCGCCGATGCCGTCGTTGCGCGGGCCGCATCCGCAGGCGCTCCATCGTGCGCCGCAGCGCTGCTCGCCACGCCCGCCGGTCCGTCGGCCAGGCCGAGCGCGCGACTCATGCCGGAGATCGAGACATCGGCGCTGTGAATCAGCAGGTCGCCGACCAGCCGGTCCACGCTGTCGACCCGCAGGTGGACGCGCAGGTAATCCACGTCGTCATCGCGGTAGCGCACCGTCCCGCCCAGTCGGCGCACCAGTTCCACCACCTTGGCGTTGCGTCCAGGCATGGCCGCGACGACGAGTGTGACGCTCGTGTCGCCCCTCGCGCGTGCGCTGGCCAGCTCGCCCCGGGCATCCTTATAGAGGAACGGTCGTCGTGGTGGGTCGACCGACTGCTGTGCGCCGAGCGTTCGGCTGGTCGTGGGCACCAGCGTGGCACCGACGAACACGCCGACGAGCGCACCGGCGATGATGCGTGAGAGTGGGGAGCGTCGCATGGTCGACCTGTCACGAGGGGAGGGAGGCACTGTCGCCTCCAGAACGTGGGCTAGCGAGTGCGTGGCCGACGGGGAGCGACCGCGCCATGGTTCGGACCTTCAAGGGCTACGTCGATGGATCGCTGAGTGTTGGCTTGCCCAGTGCTGGCTTGCCCAGAGTTGGCTTGACCAGAGTTGGCTTGCCTAGTGTCGGGGCGCCGTCGTCGGACAGGCCATCGCGGCACTAGGTTGTATCACCATGTCGGATGCCTCGCCACACCCCTCCGCCTCGCTGCTCGAGCGACTGCACGCCCTCGGAATTGCGTACGGGCGGGCCGACCATGCACCCGTGTTCACCTGTGACGAGGCGGATCGTGCCGTCCCGGCGGAGCTGGGTGGCGTCCATACGAAGAATCTCTTCCTGCGCGATCGAAAGGGATCGCACCATTGGCTGCTCGTGACCATGTGCGAGAAGTCGGTCGACCTGAAGACGCTGTCCTCGCGCGTCGGCGCCGATGGATTCTCACTCGCGTCGCCCGAGCGGTTGCTTCGGCACCTCGGGCTGACCCCTGGGGCCGTGACGGTGCTGGGATTGGTGAATGATCCTGGCCACGCCGTCGAGCTGCTCGTGGACCGTGACGTGTGGGACGCGGCGTCGTGGCGCTGCCATCCGCTGGTGAACACGACGACGCTGGTCCTGCCGCGCGACGGGATCACGGCATTTCTCGCCTCCACCGGACATCTGGCGCGGGTCGTCGACGTCCCGGTTCGCTGAGGCCCTCGGACTCGCCGCGCGCCGCCCCACCGCGCCGCCCCACCGCGCCGCCCCAGTGCTCAGCCCAGTAGTCCACCAGGCCGGGCATCTGTCGCGCCTGCGCCTCAGAGCGCTGCGCAGGTGGTCCATTCATGAACTGGGTGTCGCGACGACGGCTGGTGGCGGCCGTCTGTCGGCCTGCGAAGCGTTGACCCGCGCCCAGAGCCTCGCCTCCAGCAGTCGCTAGGCACGCCAGGCGGAGGCTCCGTGAACGCGGCGAGAGGAGATGCCAACGGGCGCACGGTCTTTCTGTGATCTATGGCACAAGACTTCCGTTTGTTAGTAATTGCGCATCTTCGCAAGTGCTGTAGCTTCGCCACCCTGACTCCACCGCGTGCCCCTGCCTCGCAACTCGACCTGCGGTCGCCCGCCCGCTCTTCTGGCCGGCCCCGACGCGACATCCCGTTGTGTTCGGACCCTTCCGCAGCCGCGTCACGATCCCGGTACCATGATTCGAAATCGACCCGCCCCGATCTGGCGTCGCGCAGCCCTGCTGCTGGCGCTTTCTCTCGTTCCGCCGTTCGTACCGTCCGGATCTGCGGAGGCGCAGCGGCCCACCGAACGTCCACTGTCGGGTCGTCCGGCTACCAACACTGAGGGCACGGCGACCGAGCGCGGTGCGCTCGGGTCGCGCACCATCTTTTCGGTGCCCTCGGTTCCGCAGGCTGAGGCGGTGGGGGTGGACATTGAACTCACCAAGTCACACGCGCGGCGCTTTGCGGTCGGGACCATCTCGACGTACACCTTCGTGGTGGTCAACACGGGTGACGCGACGACGACCGGCCCCATCACGATCACTGACAACCTCCCGACCGGGCTGACGTTCGCTTCGGCGTCCGGTGGAGGCTGGAACTGCGGCGCTGCCGGCGCGCTGGTCACCTGCACCCGCCCGGGGGCGCTCGCGCCGGGCGAGGCGACGAGCTTCGCGCTGAATGTCTCGGTCGCTCAGTCGGCGTTCCCGTCGGTCACGAATGCCGCCACGGCCTCGACGCCGGACGAATCGGCGGCGCTGCTCGGCAACAACACCTCGAGCGACGTCACCCAGGTCATTCTGTCGGGCAACAACGATCCGTTCATCGACCTGCTGCTCTCCAAGTCGCACGCCGGCAACTTCACGGCCGGACAGAACGGCGTGTACACGATCGTTGTGGTCAACCTCGGGGACCGCATGACCGTGGGCGACCTGACGCTGACCGACAACCTCCCGGTCGGGCTGACCTTCGTGTCGGCGGTCGGGACGGGTTGGAGCTGTAGCGCGGTCGGCCAGCAGGTGAACTGCAGCAATCCCATTCGGCTGGCCCAGTCGCAGTCCACCAGCCTTTCGCTCACCGTGGCGGTGAGCCCGACCGCGCCGTCCACGCTCACGAACACGGCGACCGTCTCCACGCCCAACGAGCAGGCCGGGCGCCTCGCCAACAACACGGACACCGATCCCACGACGATCGATCCGGTCCCGGCGCTCGACCTGGCCATCGTCAAGACAGCGACGGGCCCGTTCGCCGTCGGACAGAATGCCGCGTACCAGCTCACGGTCAACAACCTGTCGTCGTCCGCAACGACGGGCGCCACGACCATTACCGATGTACTGCCGGCCGGACTGACCTTCGTGTCGGCGGCCGGCACGGGATGGATCTGCTCGTTTGCGAGCGGAACCGTCAGCTGTACCTACGCTGCCGCCATTGCCGCCGGCGCCTCGACGAACGTCCTCGTGACCGTCGCTGTCGGCGCCAGCGCTGTGCCGTCGGTGACGAACACCGCGACCGTGCAGACCCCCGGTGACGGCAACCCGGGCAACAATACCTCGACCATCGTGACCCCGGTGACGCTGCTCGATGTGGCCATCGCCAAGAGCCATACCGGGTCGTTCACGGTCGGACAGAATGGCACCTATACGCTCACGGTCAGCAACGTCGGGAACGTCGCCACGACGGGACCGCTCACGGTGACCGACAACCTGCCGACCGGACTGACTTTCGTCTCGGCGAGCGGCACGGGATGGAGCTGTTCGGCGACGGGCCCCGTCGTGACGTGCGGCAATCCGGCGACCTTTGCGCCGGGCGCAACGATTCCGGCGATCACCCTCACGGTCGGCGTATCGGCCGCGGCAATTCCGTCGGTGACGAACCTCGTGACCGTGGCGACCCCTGGAGATGCTGTCCCGGGCAACAACACGGCAACCGATCCCACCACGGTCAACGCGCCGCCGGCGCTCGACCTCGAACTGGTGAAGACCGCGACCACCCCGTTCGTCGTCGGGCAGAACGCGACGTACCTGCTCACGGTCAATAACGTGTCGCAGGCACCCACCAGTGGCACCACCACGATCACCGACGTGCTCCCGGCCGGACTGGGCTTCGTCTCGGCCGCCGGAACAGGATGGACCTGCGGCTTCGCATCGGGCACCGTCACCTGCACCAATCCCGCGGTTATCGCCGCCGGTGCCTCGTCCAGCGTTACGGTGACGGTGGCGGTCGCCGCCGCGGCCGTTCCTTCGGTCACGAACACCGGGACTGTACAGTCGCCGGGCGATTCCAACCCGGGCAACAACGATTCGACCATCACCACGCCGGTGCAGGTCCTCGACGTGGCCATCGCCAAGAGCCACACCGGGAACTTCGTGGTGGGGCAGAACGGGAGCTACACGCTCACCGTCACAAATGTCGGGAACCTCGCCACGACCGGCGGCCTGACCGTGACCGACAACCTGCCGGCAGGACTCGCCTTCGTCTCGGCCTCCGGGACCGGCTGGAGCTGCTCGGCGTCCGGATCGGCCGTCACCTGCGCCAATCCCGCGACCTTTGCCCCGGGCGCGGCCATTCCGGCCATTACGCTCACCGTCTCGGTTTCCATCACTGCAGTCCCGTCGGTCACCAACGTGGCGACCGTGGCCACGCCGGGAGACCAGGTGCCGGGGAACAACACCGCCTCCGACCCGACGACCGTGTCGACCACACTCGACGTGGCGATCACCAAGATCCACTCGGGGAACTTCACGGTCGGCCAGAACGGCGCCTACACCCTTCGCGTGACGAACGCGGGAAGCTCGTCGACCACTGGTGGCCTGACGGTTACCGACAACCTCCCGAACGGGCTGAGCTTCGTCTCGGCGACCGGCACCGGCTGGACCTGCTCAGCCCTCGGCGCAGTTGTCACCTGTACCAATCCCGCGACCCTTCCCCCGGGTGGTGCGGCTCCGTCCATCACGCTCACGGTGGCCGTGTCGAGTGCCGCGGTTCCGTCGGTCACCAACGTCGCCATCGTGTCGACCCCCGGTGACTCCAACCCGACCAACAACATCGCCCGCGACCCGACGATCGTCTCCGAGCCGTCGCCCTCGCTCGACCTCGCGATTCAGAAGTCGGCCAGCCCCGGCGCGTTCATCGTCGGCCAGAACGGGACGTACCTGCTGAACGTGACGAACATCTCGTCGATTCCGACCACCGGGACGACGACCGTGACGGATATCCTGGCGTCGGGCCTGACGTATGTCTCGGCGACTGGCAGCGGTTGGAGCTGCAGCGTGACCGGCCAGGCGATCTCCTGCACCACGGGGACGCCGATCGCTCCGGGGGCGACGACGGTCATCACCGTCACCGTTGCGGTTGGACCCGCAGCTGCTCCCGGCGTGCGCAACACCGGCATCGTCAAGACGCCTGGCGACACCATCCCGGCCAACGACACCTCCACCGTGACCACGCCGGTCGGTACTGGAGGCAACCAGATCGACCTCGAGATCCTGAAGACGTCGTCGTCGCTGGTGCAGGGGCAGCAGGGGACGTTCACGCTGACCATCACCAACCTGCTCGACCCCACGTCCAAGCCGACCACGATAACGGATGTGATCCCGGCGGGGCTGACGTACGTCAGCGCCACCGGACCCGGCTTCACCTGCAGCGCGGTCGGGCAGACGCTCACCTGTACGTACGCCGCGTCGCTCGCCCACCTGGAGACGGCCACCGTCACGGTTACGGTGAACGTGACGGGCGCAGTCGGCACGGTGATCACCAATACCGGCGTGGTGAAGAACCCGGACGACATCAATCCGACGAACGACACCTCGACGATCACCGAGACGATCACCGGGACGCCCGACCTGGCGATGGACAAGGAGATCGTCCAGCCGCTGATCTTCGGGCGGAACGCCACGTTTACGCTGACGGTCACCAACGTCGGCAATGGTGCGACGACCGGACTGATCACGGTCACCGATCAGTTGCCGGCCGGCTTCACCTACGTGAGCGCGAGCGGAATCGGCTGGACCTGTTCGGCGTCGGGACAGCTGCTGACCTGCACCAACCCGGGTCCGCTCGCCCCCAAGGCGTCCAGCGTCATCACGCTCGTAACCACCACGCCCCCGCAGCAGATCAACACCGAGAACACCGCGGTCGTGAAGACGCCGGGCGATCCGAACCCCGGCAACGACAGCGACACGGTGCCGATCGGTGGCGGCACGCCGCAGATCGACCTCGAAACGACAAAGTCTGCGTCGAGCACCGCCTTCAGCGTCGGACAGCCGGCGAGCTACACGATCATCGTGCGCAACATCAGCGGGGTCCCGACGACGGTGCCGATCACGGTGACCGACGCCGTTCCCGCCCAGTTGACGCTGGTGTCGGCGTCGGGCACCGGCTGGACCTGCTCGATCAGCGGCCAGCTACTGACTTGCACCTACGCCGGCATCCTGCAGCCGGGTGCGGCGGCGGTGGTCACGGTCAACGTCATCCCGCTCCCGGCAGCGATTCCTTCCGTGCGCAACATCGCGGTCGGCACCTCGCCGGAGGACTTCAACCCCGCCAACGACACCTCGACCGTCAACACGCCGGTCGGTGGGGTCGTCGACCTCTCGCTCCAGAAGGAGTCGGTCGGCGCCTTCCAGATCGGACAGACGGGGCGCTACAACCTCACCATTCGCAACACGGGATCGATCGCCGCCGCGGCGCCCATCACGGTGCGCGACACGCTCCCGGCCGGACTCACCTTCGTCTCGGCGACCGGGACGGGATGGGCCTGCTCCGTGTCGGGTAGCATCGTGACGTGCATTCGCTCGACCGCGCTTGCCGCAGGCGAGACCTCGACCATCGAGCTACAGGTCACCGTTGGTGCCCTGGCCATTCCGCAGGTCAGCAACTGCGCGACCGTGTCGGGGACGAACGAAACCGGGACGCTGGCCAACAACCAGGGATGCGCCACCACCCCGGTGGCCGGCCGGCCGACGCTGGAGATCACCAAGTCCGTGTCGAAGGCCGACGCGCAGATCGGCGATGTGCTCGACTATACGGTGGTCGTGCGAAACACCGGGACGGCGAATCTTGCCAATGCCATCGTCGTCGACACGCTCCCCCTGGGCTTCGCCTACGAGGGACGCACCGCGCGGGTTGGCGGTGTGGTCATCGCCGATCCTGCCGGGGCTCCCGGGCCGCGCCTCACCTTTGCCATCGGCGCGGTGAACGTCGGCACGCCGGTAACGCTCACGTATCGCGTGCGCATTGCCGCGACGGCCAAACTCGGAGTAAACACGAACGTCGCGGTCGCCAGCAGCAGTGACGGCGGTACGACGTCGGGCCCGGCCCGGGCCTCGACGCGACTGACCGGCGGCCTGTTCAATGAGCGCGGCGCCATCGTCGGCAAGGTCTACACGCAGTGCAACTGCGAGAGCGCCATGCATGAAGGGGGCGAAGTCGGGATCCCCGGCGTCCGCATCTATCTGGAGGACGGCTCGTCGGTCGTCACCGACGTGGAAGGGAAGTACAACTTCTACGGCGTCTCCAACCGCATGCACACGGTCAAGGTCGACCGCAGCACGCTGCCGGGAGGGGCGGTCCTCGTGCCGCTTGGAAACCGCAACGCGATGGACGGCTACTCGCGCTTCGCCGACGTGAAGGGTGGCGAGATGCACAAGGCCGACTTCGCCGAGGGCTCCGGGTCAGCCGACGTGCTGCGCCTGGTGCTGGAGCGTCGTCGGGCCGGTGAGGTGGAGAATGCCGGAACGCAGATCAAGGACGGCGCGCTTCCGCCGCGCGTCGCCACGGAAGGGACGCCCCCTGCGCGCAGCGCCAGCGGACAGCCGCTGCCTGCCGCGACGGTGGCCGACTCGATCAAGATCGCCTACACGACCATGGCGCCCGGCGTCGCGCAGTCGCACGACTCGGGCACCGGGCCGGTGCGTGCTGCGCAGGGGTACCAGCCGCTGGTCGGCGGCACGAATACGCTGACCGATGCCAACTCGCAGCTGCCGGCAACACCGTTGCGTGCACTGGCGGCCCAGCAGTCGCGCAATCCGTTCGGCTACGGCCGCGTGCAGCTGGAAGT